>Ga0214919_10000106_pt1 | contig 132147 bp, 98 predicted proteins | sample LL1503_MetaG_FD_177994 | JGI IMG/M metagenome (GOLD analysis project Ga0214919, IMG submission 177994) | Freshwater microbial communities from Lake Lanier, Atlanta, Georgia, United States - LL-1503 | ecosystem: Environmental > Aquatic > Freshwater > Lake | place: USA: Georgia | collected...
CGCCCCCCATGCCACCGCCGCCCATGCCACCGCCACCCATACCACCGCCACCACCGCCCATGCCGCCACCAGCACCGCCACCACCTCCGGTGCCGCCGGCACCACCGCCGGAGAAGTTGAACTGCGTCACCTGGCCGACGCCCGAGAAGAGCGGCGTGCTTGTGATGCGTACATACCGGCGATCGGCCGAGACGACGGCCTGGGCAAACATGTTCGTGCCTTCGGGCAGCGTTGAGATGACGGGCTGATATCCGACGGCGCCACTGCGGAAGAATGGCATGCCCGGCGTGCCGGTCGCCCGCGGTGTGCCACGGCTCTGCGAGAGCGATGCCGCCGCAGAAGGATCGACCATGCCAGCCAGTTGCTGGGCGAGGATGGCCCGGCCAAGCTGTTGCTGGGCCACGACGTCCTGTGCCACCTGGGCATCGAGCAGCGGCTCCTGACGCCGTCCCGCCGGCACCTCGATGCTCACCATGGCGTCATCTGCTCTGACGGCCAGTTGCCGCTTCAGTCGTTGTTCGTTGCCCGTGCCTCGGTAGAGGACCACCGTGGCCGTCACCGTGTCGGCCGCCACCTTGCCCCACGCGCGTCGCACGAGGATGCGATAGGTGCCGGGAAATGCCTCGGCTGCCACGTAACGCTCACGGTGCGTGGTGTTCGTCGGGTCGACGGTCGCGTCCGAATCGGCCAGCAGGGTGCCGCCCGAGCTGGATCGCGGCGAAGAGAGCGAGCAGACGGTTCCCGGCGGCTCTTCCACGATCATGTCGATGTCGGCGTCGCCGTTCCACGAAAGCTCCAATTCGATGTCGCGAACCAGTGCCTGATCGACACGGGCCCGGAAGTCGGCGGCCTCGTCTGCATGCCCCGCTTTTTCCAACGCGTCGATGGTCGTTTTCGACAGCCGGGCTGCCCGCGTGAAAATCTCCCGCTGGTCGGCGGGCCATTCGTGCGACAGCACTCCGGGGCAGGCCCAGCGGAGCGTGGCCACGTCGTCTGAACGGGCGGCGAGCGTCATGGCGAGGGCATAGGCCTCACGATTCGCCGGATCGAGATTCGTCACCTGCTTGCAGAGCCGGATTGCCCGGCCTGGCGAACCGAACCTCGCGAGGTAATTTGCCAGCGCGAGGAGATCACTCGGAGAGGAGGCGAATTCGGCCGTCGAAAGCAGGGCCCGCTCGACCTCGTCGTGCGGCTGGCCGGCAGCCTCCATCGCCACCGCCAGAGCCTCATACATCCAGGGTTCTGCACGGCCGCAGGCGATGGCTGCCGAGAGCAGGTCGGCCGCCCGGTCAAACCGGCCCTGTCGACCGAGTTCGGCAGCGGTGACGCGGAGGCGTGCCATGCGGATCGCCATGTCGCGAGTATCGGTATTGGAAGGACCGCCGGCCGTTGTGGCATCGGACGGTGCCGGCTCCGCCGTCAGATAGGCCGTGACGGCAGCCCGCATATTGCTGGAATCGATGACGGACGACGGCAGACCGATGTCGTCGAGCTCGTTCTTGGCGCCGGCGGTGGACTTTGCCGCCTGGGCCTGCTGCGGCCCTCGGGGAGATGCGGCCGCGGCCGCGGGCGTCGATCGTGGGCTCTGTGGCAACGCCGTCGGATTCGGCTTCTCGCGGCGGGCCACGCGGTCGCGAGCATCCGAAATCTGGAACATGCCGCCACCCATGCCGCCGCCACCCATGCCGCCGCCCATGCCGCCGCCACCCTGGCCGCTGTTGACGCCGCCGGCCCCGCCCATGCCGCCGCCGGTCTGGAACGGATTGACGCCACCGCCTGCGCTCAGGGGCATGACGAGGTCGCCGACCGGATAAACCTTGATGACGAGGTTTTCGGCAGCCTTGTCCTTGGTCGTGATCAGCATCACCTCATCCTTGATGAGGTAGGTGAGGTCGATGTCGCCCAGCAGGAGTCGCAGCGCCGACCGCAGCGAGATGCCCGACACGTTCTGCGTGATGACTGTCGTGTCCAGATCGAGACCCGCGTCCTCAAACGCCTTCTTGTCGGCGAGGATCGGGATGTCGTACTTGTCCTTGAGCTGATTGATGACGTCCCGCAGGGGCGTTTCCTGAAAGTTCAGCTCGTCCACCGTCTGGTCGAGTGCATCGTAGAGCCTTTTCTCGGAGCTGCCGGGATTGGCGAGATCGACCGATTTATACTTCTCGCGAAGCTTGGTGATCTCGCGCCAGCGGGCGGCGTCTGGATAGTGGATGGGCGGCTCGTCCACGAACGGGATTGCGGCCAGATCGACCAGGTGCAACGCGTCCATGAAATTTCGCTGCATCTCGCGGCGATAGCGGACATTCTGCGCGTCGTAATGGAGCGACCTGGCGACGATCGGAGCCGTCACGGCGACTTCGCGAGCGGTCATCGGCATCGGGTAGTTGCCGTAGATGCGCCCCGCCTCCACCGCCATCTCGTCGGCGACCTCGCGCTCGGCGCGGATGAATTCGTCGTACTGGCCGGCGGGATCGTTTGCCAACTGGAGGGGGTCGTCATGCTGCTGGATGAGGGGCCGCTGATACCGCAGCTCGATTCCCCTGGTCAGGAGTGCCGTGTAACGTTCGGTCAACTGCTTGAATCGCTCTTCCTTGGCCCGCAGTTCGCCGTCGAGCCGTTGCCGCTCACGACCGATCGCAGCCCTGCGCTCGTTGGCCAGGTCGCATTCCACCTTCTCACGCGAACGCACGACCGATTCTCGAATGCTCATCTCGATCTGCCGGGCGAGTCGGTCCCGCATGGCGGCATCGAGGTCATCGGAACTGTTCACTGCCTGCTGCAGGTCCTTGAGGTTGGACCGCGCCTGGTCAGGGTCGGTCATCATCAGGTGGCGGGCATTGCGGAGCCGCACCGCGGTTTCCTGCTCCAGCTGTTGGGCCCGCACCTTGCGGAGCGCATTGATGTCGGCCAGTTCGTCGGAGCCGGAATCGACACCGACCGGCGGCAGCATGTCGGCCGGCAGTTCTTCGGGCACGGGGTTGGATCCCCTTTGGGCGACCGAGCGGATCACCGCGGCGGCGGTGTTGTCGGGATCACGGCGGAGGGATGCCTGCGCCAGTCGCTGGGCTGCGTCGTGGGCGCCCGCGGCCTCGGCCTGCCTCGAAAGGGCTGCGAGCGTCGCGGCTTCGCCACGGATGGCGCGGCGGGCCAGGTCGAGCCCCTCACGGCCGAGCAGCGGCAGGAACGCGCCGGCGGTGTTGAGGGCATTGCGGGCGAGTTCTTCGAGGTAGGCATGCTCTTCCTGGGGAGGCGTGGGCGGCACTTCGAGCACAACAGGCGGCGCCGTGAGTGCGGCCTTGCCGGTGTCGAGCAGCATCTCGATGGAAACCGACTCAAGCGGCCCCCCGACCAATATCACCGAATCGCGATCACCGCGGAGCGGCGGCATCCGCGCCGGCAGCATTCGCGGCGCTGCGTCTGAGGCGGTGCTGGAGAGCGCGACCTGCTCCGGCCACGCTGTGGCCGCTACGGCGAGCTGGGCCATCCGGCCGCCGGCATCCTTGGCGGACACGACGTCGTCGGGAACCAGCAGCATCCCGCCCGTGGCGCTGGCGAGCGCCGCGAGGCAGGGCCAGTTGACCTGTGGCCCGATACCAATCGCCGAGAAAGTGATGTGCTTCCCGCGGAGTGTCTCCAGAATCCGCTGGAAATCACCCGGGTCGATGCCCCCGAGGCCGGGGCCGTCTCCGATATAGACGATCGAGCGGCCGGCGCCAGGATCGGTCGCCTGGTTGTCGCCGAAGAGTTCTGTGGCACGATCGAGAACCTCGATCAGATCGGTCGAGCCGAGCGGCGTCCTTGCATCGAGAGCGGCGAGCGACCGTTGCATGCCGGCGTCGCCAACCGGAACGAAGCCCTCGCCCAACGGCACGCATGTCACATCTGCCGCGGCGGTGAGGTAGCGATCGGCGGGTCTGGCGGTCTGCAGCATGCCGGCCAAGGCGTCTCGGCCACTCCGGCGGAAGTCTCCCATCTGGCTTGCGGATGTGTCGACGAGCACGAGCACGCGGGCCGGAGGAGTCTGCCCGGCAGGCGGCGACCAACGCATGCCAACGGCCGAAACGGTGATGGACGCCTCGTCCCGACGGAAACTCTCGACAAACGAAATCCGCACCGTGGATGGCGTCGCGGCGGCGGGGCGCTCGCCGTCGGCGGCGAATGCAGCCGCCGGCATGGTGAACGCGGTCAGAATGACCTGAATCCACATGACATGGGTCCACTGCGACAGCGCGAAGCCAAACGTGAGGGCCATGCCTCCGCCCGCGTGGCGACTGGTGAAAGAACTCGCGGTCATGGGATCCTCCGGACTTTCGCTATGAACTTTCGCTACGAGCTTTCGCTACGAATCTGCTGTGGGGCAGACGCAAGCCCCGCCCGTTGAGCATATTTGGAAGGCTTCCGGCCGCCAACGTCGTTCTGCCCGGAAATTCCTGCGATTTTTGTGTTTTCCGAAGAGAGTGGAGCCCCGAGGGCAGTGTTCGCGGCGATTTTGGGTTGGAGTGACGGGCTGCCCTGGGATACTGTGCGGCAAGCACAACGGGAGGCAGGCTCATGCGGTGTTCGTTTGCGGACGTGTCGGTGCGGGAGGGCTGCGTGGCGTTGGCTGCGACGCTCTTGCTGGTGGCGGCGGCCTCGGGACAGCAGGCGGGAGGCGACCCTCAGCAGCTCGCTGACGACGTTGCCGACCGCAGTTTCACGCCCGAAGAACGAACGAACATCGCCGTTTACGAGGCGGTGAATCGCAGCGTCGCGAACATTAACACCAAGACGACGGTGGCCAGCGGCCTGTTTCTGCTCGAGGTGCCCTCTGAGGGGGCTGGGTCGGGCATTGTGCTCGACAAACAGGGGCATGTGCTCACCAACTACCACGTGGTCGACGGGGCGCGGGAGATTCAGGTGCTCTTGTTCGACGGTTCGTCGCACAGCGGCAAATTGGTTGGGTTCGACCCGGCGACCGACGTCGCGGTGCTCAAGGTGGAGGCCCCGGCGGCTCTGTTGGTGCCGGCCGTCTTCGGCAGTTCCAACAACCTGCACGTCGGCCAGCGGGTGTTCGCCATCGGCAATCCATTTGGCCTCGAACGCACGCTCACAACCGGCATCATCTCGAGCCTGAATCGCTCGTTGCCGACGCGGACAGGCCGCACCATCAAGTCGATCATTCAGACCGACGCCGCGATCAATCCAGGGAATTCCGGTGGCCCGCTCCTGGACAGTGGCAGTCGCTTGATCGGCATGAACACGGCCATCGCCAGCCGCACGGGGCAGAGCTCAGGCGTGGGGTTCGCCATCCCAGTGGGCACCCTGGCACGGATCGTTCCGCAGCTGATTCAAAGGGGAAAAGTGATTCGGCCCGACGCGGGAGTCGCCCGTGTCTATCAGACCGACAAAGGGCTGCTGGTCGCGGCGTTGACGTCCGAGGGGCCGTCTGAACGGGCGGGCATGCGCGGCTTCAAGGTTGTCCGCGAACGGCGTCGTCAGGGGCCCTTCTTCGCGGAATTTGAACGGGTGGATCGCTCAGGAGCGGATCTGATCGTCGCAGTGGCTGGCGAGACTGTGCGGACTGCAGATGATTTCCTGGCTGCGATCGAGTCGCGAAATCCGGGCGATCAGGTGCTGATCGCCGTCGAACGGGAGGGCCATCGACTCGAATTACCCGTTGTTCTCGATGCAGAAAAATAGGATCGCGGCCGGTATTTCGCGGTTTGGTTGACCTACGGGGGCGAGCCGTTGTGGCTGCGGGCGAATGCTCTCAAACGCCGAAAGACAGTCGGCGAAAAAAAATTTTGCGGGGCGTTGACGGGGCGATTGACCTGCGAGGCGATCCTGCTAAACTTCATCCACCTGGGACGGCAGTCGTAAGGTTGCCGGCCTCAGGTTGTTCATTGACAATTCGGCAGTTGATCTCTTTCGGTTTCGGCCGGCACGCGATCGTGACCGGCACCGACTCGGATCATCAAAACGTCACCTCTTCGGAGGCGTCGTGAGGTGGTTTCTGTCGGTAGGAAAATTAAGTTAGATCAGATCTCTTTCAGAGATTTCTTCAGGTGGCACGCCCTTAAAAAGCGTGTTTCTGAAGTCGGCAAATCAATCGCCTGCACGCAAGTGTGGGCTGACAAGCCAATCAATTGAAGGGTTTGATTCTGGCTCAGAATGAACGTTGGCGGCGTGGATTAGGCATGCAAGTCGAGCGAGAACCGTAGCAATACGGGGACAGCGGCGAAAGGGACAGTAATGTGTAGGTACCTACCCCTGGGTTCGGGATAGCTGCGGGAAACTGCAGGTAATACCGAATAACGTCCAAGGACCAAAGGTGTGATTCCACCTGGGGAGGGGCCTGCATCCTATTAGCTTGTTGGCGGGGTAACGGCCCACCAAGGCAACGATGGGTAGCGGGTGTGAGAGCACGACCCGCGTCATTGGGACTGAGATACTGCCCAGACACCTACGGGTGGCTGCAGTCGAGGATCTTCGGCAATGGGCGAAAGCCTGACCGAGCGACGCCGCGTGCGGGATGAAGGCCTTCGGGTTGTAAACCGCTGTCGTTGGGGAGGAAATGCAGGGGGGTTCTCCCCTCTGTTTGACCTATCCAAGGAGGAAGTACGGGCTAAGTTCGTGCCAGCAGCCGCGGTAAGACGAACCGTACGAACGTTATTCGGAATTACTGGGCTTAAAGGGTGCGTAGGCTGCGCGGTAAGTTGGGTGTGAAAGCCCTCAGCTCAACTGAGGAACTGCACTCAAAACTACCGTGCTCGAGGGAGACAGAGGTAAGCGGAACTCAAGGTGGAGCGGTGAAATGCGTTGATATCTTGAGGAACACCGGTGGCGAAGGCGGCTTACTGGGTCTTTTCTGACGCTGAGGCACGAAAGCTAAGGTAGCAAACGGGATTAGATACCCCGGTAGTCTTAGCTGTAAACGATGAGCACTTGTTTGAAGGGTCCTCCATAGCCTTTCAGACGTAGCGAAAGTGTTAAGTGCTCCGCCTGGGGAGTATGGTCGCAAGGCTGAAACTCAAAGAAATTGACGGGGGCTCACACAAGCGGTGGAGGATGTGGCTTAATTCGAGGCTACGCGAAGAACCTTATCCTAGTCTTGACATGTATGGATTAACCCTGTGAAAGCAGGGCCACGCCTTCGGGTGGAACATACACAGGTGCTGCATGGCTGTCGTCAGCTCGTGTCGTGAGATGTCGCGTTAAGTCGCTTAACGAGCGAAACCCTTGTCACTAGTTGCCAGCACGTAATGGTGGGGACTCTAGTGAGACCGCCGGCGTTAAGCCGGAGGAAGGTGGGGATGACGTCAAGTCCTCATGGCCCTTATGACTAGGGCTGCACACGTCCTACAATGGAGCGCACAAAGGGATGCAAAACCGCGAGGTCGAGCAAATCCCAAAAAACGCTCCCTAGTTCGGATTGCAGGCTGCAACTCGCCTGCATGAAGCTGGAATCGCTAGTAATCGCGGGTCAGCATACCGCGGTGAATGTGTTCCTGAGCCTTGTACACACCGCCCGTCAAGCCACGAAAGTGGGGGGCATCCGAAGTCGCTGAGGTAACCGCAAGGAGCCAGGCGCCTAAGATGAACTCTGCGATTGGGACTAAGTCGTAACAAGGTAGCCGTAGGGGAACCTGCGGCTGGATCACCTCCTTTCTAAAGGATATCGCCAATCCAGATCCACGGATCTGAAGAGGCACCCATGGGTGGAATGGTTTTTGGCTCGTGTTCGCACGGGTTTCAGAAATCTGGAATCCCATGGTCCAAAAGTCACGAAGGTCAGAGGTAACAGTCTGATACTTCAAAGCTTATTGTGGAGACGATCGTGCTTCCGTCATGCAGGAGTGCCTGAAAGGGTACGCCGCATTGGTGGAAGAAGCCGCCGAAAGAGATAGCTGGATTCTGGGATTCGTTCCGGAGTCTGGCACAACTGCCACGATCCAGTGAACAAATAGGACCCGTTGGGGCTCGGCCGAGCCCCAACGGGTTTCTTTTTTTGTGTCACGTGTTTTTTTGCGCCTCCACTTCCTACCTCCAATTCTTGCTTGTAGTTTCTGTTTTTCGTTCTTTGGAGTTGGCTGAGAGTCCATGGTTCTACTGCCCCTTTCGCGGTTTGGGCAGCACGGTACCATGGCGGGGGTTCGGGTGAGAATCAGTTCTCCATTCAAGCCTTCAGGTCGTTTGCCATGATGCTCCAGTCTATTGCCGGGGTTGCTCCGCCGGCTGTTTCCGAAGCAACGGTGATGACGGTGTGGCCGTCGGTTGGGGCGACGTCGCTCGGGAAAGCGCTGGGGAGGCTCTATCGAATCAAGGAAGGGTTCGGCCCGTTGTCGATTGGCCGGATGGCACTCCTGGCAACGATCCCGATGGGCATGATGCTCTATCTGACGATGCGGCTGCCTTGGGCGATTCGCCGTTACCGCCTGACCAACCGCCGGGTAACGGTGGAGCGGGGCATCAGTCCGAAGGTCGAGCAGTATGTCGATCTCGATCGCTTCGATGCGATCGATCTGGTCGTGCAGCCTGGACAGGAGTGGTATGACTGCGGCGATCTCGTGTTTCGTCGGGGCCCGATCGAAACGCTTCGTCTGTCGGGCGTGAGTCGCCCGGAGCCGTTTCGGCAGACCTGTCTGAAGGTGCGGCAGTCGTATGTGAGCGTGAAGGCTGCCCAGCCAGAGCCCGTCGGCGCCGCGTGAACGCTGGCGATCCTCGCCGGGCGGGCTGCCCACGCCCCGTCGCCGGACGTTCGCTGCTCCGGTTTCGGTGCGCCACCGGGCGGACTGCCCACGCCCCGTCGCCGGACGTTCGCTACGGACATCCTGTCCTTCACTCACTCGATGCTGACTGCGCTTCGGCATCCTGCCTGCGCTGGTCAGCAACGCCGGCTCTCGAGGCACGGGCAGCCCGCCCTCGTCCAAGACTGCTTCGCAGGATGCGAAGCGCAGCACCAGCAAACTGCGTTTGCCAAGCGACTGTTTGAGGACGGGCATCCGCCCGTCGGGGCGACACGATGCGATGTTTTTCGTTTATACAGCCCGGCGGTTGGCGACCGGGCCGCGGTCGCGGATCGCGTCGGCGATCGCTTTCCGGGCGTCGTCGTCGAGTTCGCAGGTGAGGGCATGCGCGTTGGTGCCGACCTGCTCTGGCGCCGTGGCACCGAAGAGCACGCAGGTGATGCCGGGCTGTTCGGCGGTCCAGGCCAGCACCAGATCGGGCAATGCACAGTCGAGCCGATGCGTTACCGGCCGCAGCGCCTCCACGAAGTCGAGGTTGCGCTGGAACTCTGTTCCGTTGAACATCGGGTATTTGTGCCGACTGTCCGTCGTCGGAAACACCAGATCGCGGGCCATGCCACCAGCCAGAAGGCCCTTCATCAGCGGCCAATAGACGAACATCGCCACGCCTCGGTCGCGGCACCACGGGAGAATCTCGGCCTCGATTTCTCGCTGCAGCATGTTGTAGTGCATCTGGCAGGCGGAGATCGGGCAGGCGACGGCGAACCTTTCCAACTGTTCCAGCGACACGTTGGATACACCCACCGCGCGGGTTTTTCCCGCATTCAGCAGGTGAGCCAGTTCCCCGGCGGAGTCCTCGATCGGGATCGTCGGGTCGGGGGCGTGCAGGTAGAGAATGTCAACGTGATCGGTGCCCAGTCGCCTGAGACTCTCCTCGACCTCGCCGCGGATGCGTTCCGGCCGTCCATCCACGCACTGCTTTCTGCCCGGCTCCCAGTGGATACCACATTTGCTTGCGATCACCGCAGATTCACGGCGGCGGCCGGCCATCGCCTGGGCGATCGCCCGCTCGCTCTCGCCCGCTTCTCCATAGCAGTAGGCCGTGTCGAGGTGCACGACGCCGGCGTCGAGTGCGGCCGCCACCGTGGCCACGGCCGCGGCAGGCGTGATGCCGGATCGGGTCATGCCGGCAAGTGGCCAACAGCCCAGACCCAGCGGGCCCACTGCAAGCCCGGAAGACCCTACGCGTCGGGGGGCGATGTTCATCGGGGAAGGGCTCGTTGCAGGGGCTGAGGGTGGACGAGGCTGGCAGCACGCGGTTTCAGCCGCGCGTCTCAGACTCGGGGAACTCGCCAGTGGCAAGGAATGCAGCCACGAGATCGGCCGCATCACGGCGAAACAACAGGCTCGAGTGGAGGCAGGCAATGGTGACGTGGGCATGAGGCACGTCGGGCCGGGTGCTCTCCGGTGCAACCAGCGCATCCCGCGAGGCCGCGATCACCCCGACATCAACACCCGTCGGCATGCTGAGCGAATTGACCAGGCTGTCAGGAGCGGTCGTCAGTTCGGCCACCGGCTTGAACATGCCTCCGAAAACACCGGCAATCGCGGTGGCCACAAACGACCCGTGGTTGGGTGGCGCCAGCATGACGAACCGGCCGAGCTTCCGCGGGCGGAATCGTTCGAGCGCCGCCCGGGCAATGATCCCACCCATGCTGTGGGTCACCAGGTGAATCGTGCCGACGGCCCGATCGGCATCGAGCCTGACCAATTCACGGCTGAAGGCTTCGGCGTGCTCGAGAATCGAGCGACGCATGTTCCAGTAGCCCCACGGTCTGGCGATGTAGCCCCGACGGTCAAGCCGATGCCCGAGCACGGTCATCATCATGGGACTGGCGAAAAATCCGTGCACGAGCGAGACGTATTCACACGATGCCGCGGAATCTGCCGCTGGGCCAGTCGTGGCTGCGCCGGGCATGCCCGTCATGCGGGCCGTCCGGCAGGGCGGGCTGCCGGAGCCGGACAGCAATCGAGGGGGCAGACGTCGTGGTTTGCGGGCAATAGCCCAATCGCTGCCCTGTCGTTCAGCATGCCGCTGCGTTCCGCGATCAGGTCGCGAATCATGCCGATGAAGACCGGGTCGGTGCCGACGGTGGCCGCTCGCACCATCTCGACACCCAGTTCGCGGCAGAGGTCGGCCGCCTCGGTGTCGAGATCGTAGAGCACCTCCATGTGGTCGGAAATGAAGCCGATGGGGGCAATGACCACGTGGCTGCAGCCATGGGCATGCCGCTCACGGATGGCATCGCAGATGTCGGGTTCCAGCCATGGCTGGGTCGGCGGGCCGCTGCGGCTCTGGTAGACGAGTTTCCAGTTTGCGACACCAGCCTGCTCGGCGACGAGGCGGCAGGCTTCCGCCAACTGTGCGCCATACCGGCATCCATCCGCCATCGAGGTCGGAATACTGTGGGCCGTGAACAGCACCGGCACGGCGGCGCGGACGCTCTCCGGGAACCGGCCGACAGCCCGCCTGACGTTGTCAGCCATCGGCCCAACGAAGCCCGGATGGTTGAAAAACACGCGAATCTTGTCGATCTGTGGGGCCCGCTCGCCCACCGCCGCGCAGGCGGCCGCGATATTTTCACGGTATTGGCGACAGCCGGAGTAGCTGCTGTAGGCGCTGGTGACGAAGGCGATCGCCCGTTTCACGCCGGCATCGGCCATTTCGCGGATCGTGTCGGTGAGCAACGGATGCCAGTTGCGGTTGCCCCAGTAGACCGGCAGGTGTGGCCCACGGCGGTCGAGTTCTTCGCGAAGGGCAGCGAGGAGCGCGAGGTTTTGCTCATTGATCGGGCTCTTGCCACCAAAGTGGCCGTAGTGCTCGGCCACTTCCAGCATCCGTTCTCGCGGCACATTCCGCCCGCGGAGCACGTTTTCCAGGAACGGCAACACATCGTCCGGGCCGTCGGGCCCGCCGAACGAGACCAGGAGGACGGCGTCGTAGGAGTCGGACATAGGTTTCGGTGTTGCAGTTCAGCGCCGGAGTTCAGCGTTGCGACTGAAAAGGAAAAGGCCCGAAGAAGGAAGATAAAACGAGACCAAGCCAAACACGAGCGTTGCGACAGCGTGCGGAGTGATGGTGCGAGCAAATGACCCTGACGGGATTCGAACCCGTGTTACCGGCGTGAAAGGCCAGTGTCCTAGGCCCCTAGACGACAGGGCCGCACGATCGCACAGCATACCGCGAACACGCGGTTCGAACAGCCTCTTCCCTCCCGAAAATTGCGGAATATTGCGAAGGTTCGCAGAATACCGCAGAACGACAAGCGTCAGTCGGCGTGAGGCGGGTTACCCACTGTAGAATCGTCCGCGGTGCGTACCTTGCCGGCTTCGGCATCCACCGATTCCGCCACCGACTCTCCACGGGCAATGGCCTCGAACACTTCCTGCCTGTGAACGGGCACCTCTTTCGGTGCCTCGACCCCGAGACGGACTTTATCCCCACGGATCTCCACCACGACGATCGTGATGTCGTTGTTGATGACGATGCTCTCGTCTTTTTTCCGCGACAGGACCAACATTGAAACCTTCCTTGGCGGTCCGAAGAAGCCGGCTGTCCACCTGTTTCAACCGCCGCGCGAGCGGCGAAGGGGCAAACTGCGTTGACTCCGATACCTTTACTGTAGAGGGTTTTGCAACTTGGTCAAGCAATTCCCGGGCCAAGGAACGAATCCGGATCGAAAGAATGGATCGCTGGCGTCAGGTTTTCCCGTCCGACGCCCCCTGTTCAGGTGGAGTGCAGGCCCGTGGAGACCCCCGGCCGGCCCCCGGGCCAGTCGCTCTGTCAGTCGCTTTGGGTTGGCCAACGGCAGCGGGGAACGGACGGGCCTCCGCCGGTTGCCGGGGAGAGGAAAGCCAGCAATGCCGCTGAAAAGATCGCGGCGGCTTGTTGGTGTGGAGGTGGTCTCTATACTCTGGCCGTGCCCTTGCCAGACGGAGACGCCACGCGGTGACAGTGCCCGGTCACGTCTCGGTTTGGATGCACCTTCGATTGGAATCGCCATGCGAGAATGGTTTCGAAATCTGTTCACTGCCGTTCGGACGGTGGTAGACGGCATGCTGGTGACGCTGCGGGTATTTAGCAGCACCTACGACCAAAAGCGTCGTACGTTCACCGAGCACTTCGAATATCCGGAACTCCCGGCGCCTGTGGCGGCCCGCTACCGCGGTTTTCATCGGTACGACCTGACGACGTGCATCGCCTGCGACCAGTGCGCAAAGGCCTGCCCTGTGGATTGCATCTACATCGGCAAGGAACGCGTCAGCGGTGGCAAGGGGTTCCAGGTGAGCGGCTTCACCATCGATTATTCCAAGTGCATGTTTTGTGCGCTCTGCGTGGAGCCGTGCCCTGTCGACTGCATCTTCATGGGCTCGACCCTCGACTTGAGCTGCTACAGCCGCGATGGCACGATCGTCGATTTTGCGAGGCTGCCGGTGGAGGTGGCATGGGGCCGTTCCACCCTCAACCCCACGGCCGTGGCGGCATCGAAGGTGATCGTCGATCCGGTCCACGGCGGACCCAACCAGTAAGTGTTCTGCCTCGATACCCTGCCGAGTGAGCCCCGATGCATCCCGTACTGATTGCCGGCTACGTCGCGTTGTTCGTCGCCCTCGGGGCAGCGTTTCTTTTCGTCAACCTCCTCATCGGTCGGCTGGTGCGGCCGCGGGCTCCCAACGCCGAAAAGTTGGAGGTGTATGAGTGCGGTGAGCCGACGATCGGCTCCAGCTTCGTGCAGTTCGACCTTCGTTTCTACGTCGTGGCATTGCTGTTCATCATCTTCGACGTCGAGGTCGCGCTCTTCTTCCCCTGGGCGACGGTTTTTGGCAAGGCGGTGCAGTTGGCGGATCCGGCTTTTGTGACTGTGCAGACTGACGGCAGCACGTTGACGCCTGCGGCCGCCGGCCTCATCAGGGAACTCGGCGTCGAGAACCCCGCGGTGCCGTTGTTCCCGGATTTGGCAGGTGGTGCGGCAGAGGCCGTCGCCCATGCCGGCACGCTGCTCGCGCGGACGGCGGCCGTGGATATGGCTGCGTTCTTCGCCGTGCTTCTGATCGGTTTTGCCTATGTCTGGTACCGCGGCGACCTTGACTGGGTTCGTGCTGTTTCTTCGCAGGTTGCCGCCGGGCAGAGCCCGGGCGGTGGCGGGCGAAACACGACTGGGTAGTGGTGGCAGGCCCGTTCGCCCGGACAAAGCTGGGGCGGGTGTGTGCCGTGACGCGGTGCCACGTCGATGTCGTTTCTTCCACAAACGCGTTTTCCCCTCGAACGATTGAGAACACAGGTCTGCCATGAGAGGTCCCGGATTCCTGGAGCAGTTGGAGCAAGCCTTGCCTGGCGCCGTTACGGGCAGTCGTCTCGACGCCCTCGATCCCTGGATTGAGGTCGCCCCCGAACGCCTGGTGGAGGTCTGCCGCTGGCTGCGAGAGAAAAGCGCCGTGCGATTCGACGCGATCGAGTGCATCACCGCCGTCGACTGGTTCGAACCCGATCCGAAGAAGGCGGCCAAGGTGACCTGGCAGCCGCATACGGAACTGGTCTACCACCTCTGGAGCACCGCCTCGCGGGTCAGCATCGTGCTGAAGGTGAAACTGCCGCGGTGGAAGGGGGACGTGCCCGGTCAGTTGCCCGAGGTGGGCAGCGTGGCGGGTGTCTGGCGCGGTGCCAACTGGCACGAGCGCGAGGTGTATGACCTGTCGGGTGTGTGGTTCGTCGGCCATCCTGACCTCCGGCGAATCCTCTGTCCGGAGGACTGGGAAGGCCATCCGCTCCGCAAGGATTACGAGCAACCCCTGGAATACCACGGCATCCGCGGCCGCTAGCGAAACAGATCGCGAAAAAGCCACCAGAGTCTTTTCGCGTTGATCGATCGTCATCAGGTTTCAAAAGGACGAATATACCACCATGGCACCGCTCATCGACGACGATCCGCGCATCATTGAATTCGACGTCCGCACGGACGAGATGCTCGTCAACATGGGGCCGCAGCATCCCAGCACGCACGGCGTGCTGAGGCTCGTGCTCCGCACCGACGGTGAAATCGTGTCGGAGGTGGAGCCCCACATCGGCTATCTCCACCGCTGCGCGGAGAAGATCGGCGAAAATCTCACCGCCCGGCAGTGGATCCCCTACACCGACCGGATGGACTACCTCGCCGCGATGAACATGAATCTCGGCTGGTCGCTCGCGGTCGAGAAGCTGATGCAGTATCAGGTGAGCGAGAGGGCGCGGCACCTCCGCGTTCTCATCGCCGAGATGGGGAGGATCGCCAGCCACCTCGTGGGCATGGGAGCCTACGGCCTCGACCTCGGCACGTTCAGCCCGTTCCTCTATGCCTTCCGCGAGCGGGAGAAGATTCTCGACCTCTTCGAGGAGGCGTGTGGCGCCCGGCTCACCTACAGCTACATCACGGTGGGTGGACTGACCGCCGACCTGCCTCACGGCTGGCTGCGGAAGTGCGAGGAATTCCTCGACCAGTTCGAGCCGGTCATCCAGGAATACCATGCGCTGCTCACCACCAATGCGATCTTCGTGAAACGCACGGCGGCCATCGGTGTGATGTCGCCGGAATTGGCGATCGAATACGGCTGCTCCGGGCCGGTGCTGCGGGGCAGCGGCGTCGATCAGGACATGCGGCGAGACGGCGAGAGCATCTACACCGCGATGTATGAGGGCTACGCCTTCGAGGTGGCCGTGATGAAGAACGGCCACTATCCGCGGGACCATGCGTATCCGCCCGTGCCTGCGGACGCCATTCTCGGCGACTGTTGGCACCGCTTCTTCGTGCGGATGCTGGAGGTCGTGCAGTCGATGGATCTCGTGCGGCAGTCGATCGACCGATATGCAGCCTGCAAGGGACCGCTCGGCGAACCGGTGAAACTGACGGAGAAGATTCCCGCCGGCGACGCCTACCTCGAGACAGAATGTCCGAAGGGCCAGATGGGCTTTTATCTCGTCAGTGACGGCTCGGCGATCCCGTGGCGGGTGCGGGCTCGTTCGAGCTCGTTCTCGAATCTCGCCGTCACGCACGAACTCTGCCGTGGGTGCCTGATCGCCGACGTGCCGGCCATCGTGGGCAGCCTCGACATCGTGATGGGCGAGATCGACCGGTAGGGCGATCCACCGGCAGTCTTTCGTCCGGTTTTTTACCCCGGCACTTGTGAATTGGGCCGACTTGGTGCAAACTTCGTGAGATTTTTCACGAAGTCGATTTCCCCTCGGGAAATCGTTGGTTCGAGGGCATTTTTGCCCACCTCAAACCCAGCCTGAAATCCAGTTCCGATGGCTGATTTTCTGATCAACACGGTCGGCCTGCCCGAGTGGTTGGCCTGGACGATCACGGCCTCTGTCGCCGCCGCCCTGATCCTGAACGTGATCGCGGGTGGTGCTCTCGTATTCATCTGGGCCGAGCGAAAGATCGCGGCCCGAATTCAGGACCGCCTCGGCCCCACGCGGACTGGCGGCCGGTTTGGCTGGCTCCAGTCGCTTGCCGACGGCATCAAGCTTCTCGCCAAGGAGGACCTGATGCCGGAAGGTGCCGATGGCATGCTCTTCCGGCTTGCTCCCTACATCAGTTTCTGTGCGTCGTTCTGTGCGTTTATCGCTCTGCCGTTTGCCTTTGACTTCGTGGGCCAGCGGCTGAACGTAGGGGTGTTTTTTGTGGTCGCCGTGCTCGGCCTGGAGGTCTTCGGTGTGATCCTCGCGGGGTATGCGTCGGCCTCGAAGTGGTCGTTGTTCGGTGCCATGCGTGAGGCGGCCCAGGTGGTGAGCTACGAGGTGCCGCTGGGCATGTGCGTGGTCGTGCCGGTGATGCTGGCGGGCAGCATGGACCTGGTCACGATCGGGGAGAAGCAGGCGGGCTGGTTCACGAGCTGGTATCTCTTCCACGACCCGTTCACCTTCGTGATCTTCTGGGTCTACGTCACCTGCGCCGTGGCCAGCGTGAATCGTGCTCCCTTCGATCTGGCCGAGGCGGAGAGCGAACTTGTCGCCGGCTTTCACACCGAGTATTCGGGTCTGCGATGGAGCTTCTTTTTCATGGCCGAATATGGCTCGATGTTTCTCGTGAGCGCCTTGGCTGCCGTGCTCTTCATGGGGGGCTGGAACGGTCCGATCCCCGTGGCCACGCTGCTGGGCTTGAGCGAGGGGACCGGCGACACCGCGAACTACTTCGTGCGGCTGATCGGCTGCGGCAACCTGCTCTTGAAAGCCACGTTGGGGGTGTTGCTCATGATGTGGGTGCGGTGGACGCTGCCCCGGCTCCGTATCGACCAGGTGATGACGACCTGTCTGAAATACTGCACGCCGATCGCCGCCGCGATGTTCGCGGGCGCGATGCTCTGGCAGTTGGCGTTTCCCGGTGGAGTCGTCCACGGCCTGTCGCGGCCTGCCGGCGAAATTCGCGAGGGTTGGCTGGAGGGGCCTGGCGGTCTTCCCCGCGGTCGCGGGAAGTTGATGGGGAAGTCGGCGGCTGCTGGCAGCGGTGAGCCTCTGACTGAACCTTTGGCGGATGCCAAGGCTGAAGCCCGGATTGACGTGCAGAATGTCGTGAAGGTGGTCCCATGATGACAGCCCTGCTTGCCTCCAGCATGTCGATGCTTGGGTCGACGCTTTGGCCGATATCAGGGCCGATGCCGGGAGTGTTGGCCGCTTTGGCAGGCGGGGTGCCGATGGCGGCAGTCAATTGGCACTCGGTCCTGTTCCTGCTCTTTGCCGCCATGGCCTGCGCCTGTGCGGTGGCCGTTGTGCTGGCCGACAATGTCGTGCGGATGGCCTTCTATCTCGTGCTCTCGCTCGCCTCCACGGCCGGACTCTTCTTTCTCGCCGGAGCTGAATTCGTCGGGGCGATGCAACTGATGATCTACGTCGGCGGCACGCTCGTGCTGCTGGTCTTCGGCGTCATGTTGACGGCCCAGGCGCCCTTCGTCGCGATCAAGACCTCGTCGAGCGACAGGGTGTTGGCCGGCATGGTGGGGGCGGCTTTGCTCGCGGTGCTGCTGCAGGCTGCGTTTCGGGTGGAGCCGTGGCGGCGGCCCGCCATGGCGGCCGAGGCGGCGCCGGCGGCCACTCCGATCGGCATGGCATTGCTCGGCGTACGCGTCGATGAGCCTGCTCCGGGTGTTCCGGCAGCGGCCGTGCGGAGCGGCTACCTTCTGCCCTTCGAGATCGTGTCGATGCATCTGCTGGTGGTGCTCGTCGGGGCGGCCTACCTTGCCCGCGCCAAGCGGCGGCGGACCCCGCGTGCCATCGATGTGGCAGCCTCTTCGGTCGGTCCCGTGGTGGCGGCCCGCCAGGCCGCCCGGTCTTCCGCTTCGGCACTCGTTTCAGGGGGTGGGCGATGAATCATCTGGCTGCGGTCCTGCCGTCCGTCGCGACGCCCTTGTTTGCGGGGCTGTTGAGTTCGCCGGTGGGCGTCGCGCACTACCTCGTGGTAGGGGCGATCCTGTTCACGGCTGGCGTGGTTTGCATGGCCCTGAAGCGAAATGCACTGGGCGTGCTCATGGGCATCGAATTGGTGCTCAATGGTGCGAACGTGAATTTTGTCGCATTCTCCTCGCCGTATCTCCGGGGCGAAGGGGCGGCGTCGCTCGGCCTGGACGGGCAGGTGATCGCGCTCTTCGTCATCCTGCTGGCGGCTGCTGAGGCGGCCGTAGCCTTGGCGATCACGTTGAACTTCTACAACAACCACGCCACCGTCGACATCGACCGGGCCGAAGACCTCAAGGGCTGAGCCGCCACCGCGGCATTCGACCATGGATCCTGCCTCCCAACTCCCGATGCTTCTGGGCCTCGCCTGGCTTGCGCCGCTTGTCTCGTTTGTGGCGATCCTGTTCTTCGGGCCGCGGATGGGGCACCACGGTAAGAATGCCGCCTGGGTGGCGACGGCGGCGATCGGGACATCGCTTGTGCTCTCGCTGGCTGCCTTCGGCACCTGGCTCTCTGCCCATCCCGTGACGGCGGTGTCGCACTCAACGCACTCAGCGAATGCGGTGAATGCGGCGCATGCGGATGGCCATGCGGCCGATGCGCATGATGATCATGGCGGGCACGCCGAGGCTGGCGGACATGGTGACGCCGGTGGGCATGGCGAGCACCAGGAGGCCCACGTTCCTGCGGCCTACTCTGGCGACTGGTACACGCTCTACCAGGGCGGCAACCTCCGGCTCACGATCGGCTGGTACATCGACGCCCTGACGGTGTTGATGTTCGTTGTCGTGACGTTTATCGCCACCTGCATCCATGTCTATGCGTCGGGCTACATGCATGATGAACTTCACGACGTCACCGATCACGAGGTGCACCTGTCGGACGGTGGGCACCTGCATCGTCCCGGCCGGTTTCCAAGATTTTTCCAGGCATTGTCGCTGTTCTGCTTTTCGATGCTCGGCATCGTCATTGCCGGCAATCTGGCGATGGTCTTCATCTTCTGGGAACTCGTCGGCATCTGCTCATGGTTCCTGATCGGCTTCTACTTCGAACGGAAAAGCGCCTCAACTGCGGCCAACAAGGCCTTTATCGTCAATCGCGTGGGCGACTTCGGCATGCTGATCGGCCTGATGGCCCTGTGGGGGGCGTTGGGCACCCTGCACTTCGCCGACTCGACCACGGCGGCCGCCGACGGCAGTGCGGTCACCAAGCCGGGACTCTTCAGCCTGGTCAGGCCGGCGTCCACCGGCCATGCGCTGCAGGTGCCTGATGGGATGGTCACGTTTGCGAATGCGGACGAGGTGGGCCGGATTGCGGCAGAGCACAGCGGGCGGCCCGGTGACGCGGCCGATGAGATTGCCAGCCGGATCGACGACTGGCGGTCGCAGGGCATTGGCCGCTGGCTCCTCTTTATCGCGGGCGTCGGCATCTTCTGCGGCTGCGTCGGCAAAAGCGCCCAGTTTCCGCTCTTCGTCTGGTTGCCAGACGCGATGGAGGGACCCACGCCGGTATCCGCGCTCGTCCACTCCGCCACGATGGTCGCCGCTGGCGTCTACCTGGTGGGACGATTTTATCCGGTGCTCACCCCGGACGTGCTGCTCGTGATCGCCATTGTCGGTGGCATCACGCTGTTCATCGCTGCAACGATCGCTTTGGTCGCCAACGACATCAAGCGCGTGCTGGCGTATTCAACCGTGAGCCAACTGGGCTACATGATGCTGGCCCTGGGGGTTGGTGGCTGGTCGGCGGGACTGTTTCATCTGGTCACGCATGCGTTCTTCAAGAGTCTGCTGTTTCTCTGCTCGGGCTCCGTGATCCACGCCTGCCATACCAATGACATGCGGAAGATGGGCGGCCTCGCCCGCGTGATGCCATGGACCGCGGGGACGATGCTCGTCGGCTGTCTGGCCATCATCGGCGCGGGCATCCCCTTCGTGATCGGTCTCTCCGGCTACTACTCCAAGGACGCCATCCTCGCCCAGGCGCTGTCGTATTCGCAGGCGAATCCGTCATGGTCGATCCTCTTCTATGCGGTGGCCGGCGGTGCCTTCCTGACCGCGTTCTACATGTTTCGACTCTGGTTCATGACGTTTGCCGGCACGCCGCGGGATCATCACGTCGCCGAGCATGCCCATGAATCGCCGACGGTGATGGTGGCCCCGCTCGCCGTGCTCTCCGTGCTGGCGGTCGTCGCCGGCTGGACGCTCCCTGGTGGCTTCGGGATCGCCAACCTTGTCGAACAGGCCCGCCCGGCCGGCACCGAGGTGACCACTGGGGTGACCACTGGGGGTGGCTTCCTCTTCGGCAACCTGACCGTGCCGGCAGAGCACCTCAGCCACGAAGGGGCGATTCACGTCACTGCGACGCTGACGGCGTTTACGACTGCGGCTGCGGGCGTGCTGCTGGCGGCGGCGATGTACCTGTGGCGAATCGTCTCGCCGACGGTGGTTGCGTACACGTTCCGCCCCGTCTATTCATTCCTCGCTCACCGCTGGTATTTCGACGAACTCTACGATGCCATTTTTGTGCGGCCGGCCTTTGCCGTCGCCAGCCTGGCGAGCGGCGCCGACCGCGGTGTGATCGACAAGCTGATCGATGGCATCGCCTGGTCGGCCAGGCAACTGGCCGGGATTGACGCCTGGATCGACCGCAATCTGGTGGACGGCCTGGTCAACGCCACGGCGACGGCCACCTGGAACGTCGGCCTGGAACTCAAGAAGCTGCAGACCGGGCGGCTCCGTCAGTATGTGATGTTCATTGTGGTTGGCACCGTCGCCCTCTTCGTGCTTGCGAGCATGCTGTTTCGGGCAGCGCTCGCCGGCTGACAGTCGCCCTCCCCAGACTTCCAAACGCCGATCCTCAAACTTCCCTGCAGGCCTTTTTTTCACACGCCATACCAGCACAAGCACCCCACGATCCCCTGACGGATTTTTCCATGTCGCCCACTGATACGCTCGTCCAGCCCGCCCTCTGGCCCCTGTCGGCCATCGTCTTCCTGCCCGCCCTTGTGGCAGCGTTTTTGTCGCTGCCGATCGTGCCGAAGGCTCGCGAGGACTTCATCCGCTGGACCACGCTGGTCACCACCGCCGTTGTGTTCGTCCTGTCGCTGTGGATGGCCGTTCCGGCGCTCTTCGGGCCTGCGGGGCCGGCTCAGTTCCGGCTCGGTGATCCGTCGATGCAGGCGGTCGTCAAACTGCCGTGGATCGAGGCCTTCGGCATCGAATACCTGCTGGGCGTTGACGGCATCAGCCTCCCGCTGGTCGTGCTGACCACGTTCCTGTCGATGCTGGCCGCGGCCGCGAGCTGGCCGATCACCAAGCACGTCAAGGCCTATCACATCCTGTTTCTGCTGCTCGTCACCGGCATGTTGGGCGTCTTCGTGTCGCTCGACTTTTTCCTCTTTTACGTGTTCTGGGAGGTGATGCTGCTGCCGATGTATTTCCTCATCGGCATCTGGGGCGGACCGCGGCGCGAGTATGCCGCCATCAAGTTTTTCCTTTACACGCTCCTCGGCAGCGTGCTCATGCTGTTGGCCATCCTGATGCTCTACTACACGAGCGATCTGCGACTGCTCTCGGACGAGCAACTCGTCGCCGCGCACGTCGTGAGCCCGGGGCTGGATGGAGCGGCCCGTGCCACCGCCGTTGAGACGATCCGCACGGCTGAGCGGCCGCTCCACACGTTCAACATCCTGGCACTCGCGCAGATCGGCCAGCTGCCGAACTCGCCGTTTGCAGCCGCTCAGGTGTGGGGCATGAGCCTTGAAACATGGGCGTTCCTCCTTCTGCTCATCGGCTTTGTGATCAAGGTGCCCGTTGTGCCGGTGCACACATGGCTGCCCGACGCGCACGTGGAGGCGCCGACGCCGATCTCGATGATCCTGGCCGGCGTGCTTCTGAAGCTCGGCGGGTATGGCATCCTCCGCATCTGCTACCCGATCTGTCCGGGCGCGGGCCTCTCGCTCGCCTGGCTCGTCTGTGGTCTGGGCGTGGTGTCGATGGTGTACGGTGCCTTCGCTGCCCTGGCCCAAAAGGACTTCAAGCGGATGGTGGCCTACAGTTCCGTCAGCCATATGGGCTACGTGATGCTGGGCCTGGGAGTCTGGAGTGCCGTCGCCGGCCACGAGTATCGTTGGGATGCCTGGGCACAGGGCGTCAACGGCGCCATGTTCCAGATGCTCGCCCACGGCATCAGTTCGGCCGGCATGTTCTTTATGGTGGGCGTGCTGTACGACCGGGTGCACCATCGCAATCTCGAAGAGTTCGGTGGCATCTTCGGTCGCATGCCGGTCTACAGCGGCTTGGCCATCGCCGTGTTCTTCGCCGGCCTCGGCCTCCCGGGCCTCTGCGGCTTCATCGGCGAGGTGCTCGTCACCCTCTCGAGCTGGAACTACAGCCGCGTGTTGGCCGCGGTCTCCGCGTTCACGGTGATCCTCACTGCTGCCTACATCCTCTGGGCCATCCAGCGGGTCTATCTCGGTGCGGAATACAAAGGTCCCCATGGCGACCATCTGACGCCGATCACGCCGCGTGAATTGGCGATCGCCACGCCGCTGGTGTTTTTCGCGATCTTGTTCGGCGTCGCTCCGCAGTTGCTCTTCAACTACGTGACTCCGTCTGTCAACCGTCAGGTGGAGACGCTGGCTGACTGGACCCGTCGCGTGCATGATGCGCCAGCCGCGAGGGCCGTGGCCGCCATTCAGGAGCCCGCGGCTGTGCAGGCGGCGCGTTAACCAGATCTCAGCAGTCATCCCCGCAGTGTCACCGTGATCCCCGCAGTGAAGGAAACCAGACCGTGAACCTCGGCTCGCTCATCACAGGCTCGCTCAACGACACGCTCGCCGTGTCGCTGCCCCTGTTCCGCACCGAGCTCTGCCTTGCCGCGACGATCGTGCTCGTGCTGCTCTGCCGGATGCTGCCAGTGCTGCGTCGGCTCGATTCGGGAATCGTGGCACTGGGAGGCGTCTGCTTCGCCCTCTGGTATGCATGGAACGATCTGCGGGGCAACCCCATGGGAGGCCTGTTGCACGGCGGCGCGAACGGGGGCGGCGTCGTGCGCCAGGAACTGTTCGGCGGCCTGCTGGTATTTGACTCGCTGACAGCCTACATCCGTTTCCTGTTGATGGGATTCCTCGCCCTCTACATCCCGTTCACGAAGGCATCGGGCATTCCAGATCACGAGGACGGCGCCGACTTCTACACGCTCGTGCTCGGTGCGACGTTGGGCATGTGCCTGATGGCGTCGGCCAATCACTTGCTGATGGTGTTCATGGCGGTGGAGATGGCGAGCGTCCCCTCCTACGCCCTGGCGGGCCTGCTCAAGGGCCGGAAGGCGAGTTCGGAAGCGGCGCTCAAGTACGCCGTGTACGGTGCGGGAGCGGCGGGCATCATGCTCTACGGCATCAGCCTGCTCGGTGGCCTGCTGGGCACCTGCCATCTGCCAAGCATGGCGACGGAAATCGCGCGGGTCGTCGATTCCGGATCGGCCAGCGGGAGCGTGATGGTGCTGGCCCTCGGCGGGTTGATGATGGCCGTCGGCCTGGCATTCAAGCTGTCGGCGGTGCCGTTCCACTTCTGGTGCCCGGACGTCTTCGAGGGGGCTGCTGCCGAGGTCGGCGGCTTCCTGTCGGTCGCGAGTAAGGCGGCGGCAGTGGCGCTGTTGCTGCGGGTCTGCTTCGGTCTGGGAGTGTCGCCGACGGGGATCAACGCTGCGGCGGTGGCAAACCTCGCGGAGCCGGGCCTTGCCGGCTTGGGAGCGACGCGGCACTTCATGGTGTATGTCGTCGGCCTGATGGCCGCCATCACCTGCACGCTGGGAAACCTCGCGGCGTACGGTCAGACCAATATGAAGCGCCTCCTGGCCTACTCGACCATTGCCCACGCCGGCTACCTGATGATGGCGGTGGCGGCGGCCGTGGCACTCGTCGGTGTTGATCCGGCCGCGGCCCGCGACGCGGTCAGCGCGGTCGCCTTCTACCTCGGCACCTACGTCTTCATGAACCTGGCCGCCTTCGCCATCGTGGCGTTCCTCCGCAATCAACTCCGCAGCGAGGAGATCGAGTCGTATGCCGGTCTGGTGCGTTCCAGTCCGGGGATCGTCGTTGCCACGGCCGTCGTGCTCGTGAGCCTGATCGGCCTGCCGCCGCTGGCGGGATTCGTGGCGAAGTTTCTCGTGTTCTCCTCGCTCGTGCAGGCGATTTCGCTCGGGGCCGAGCGGCCCCTGATGCTCGTTCTGCTCGTCGTCGGAGGGTTCAACACGGTGATCAGCCTCTTTTACTACCTGCGTGTGCTCAAGGTGATGACCTTCGATCCGCCACCGGCCGACCGCGCTGGGGGAGAGTTTTCGCTGGTCTCGCTCCCGGGAGCGGTCGTCACGGCGCTCGCGGTGCCGGTCGTGGTGCTCGGCGTGTTCTGGTCGGGCCTCTATGCCTGCGCTCAACTGGCGGGTGCCTTCGCATCCTGACCGGAATCACTCATCATGCCATCCTCCGATCCTCTCTGCCGCCTGCTCGACGTGCTCCAGCCGTCGCTTGCCATGTATCTTGCCGACTCCGGCATCTGGAGCTATCCCGGCAAGGAATCGATCAAGCTCGCGCTCGCCGATCTGGTCGGTGACCACCGCAGTCTGGTGGAGCGGGCCGCCGTGGCGACCGAGGACCGCGGTATCGCGGTGCCGTCGTCAGCCTATCCGATCAGTTTCACCGGCTGCCACGACGTTGACATGCGGTCCCTGCTGCCACGGGTGGTCGCCGGTCTCCGGGGTCAGGCGGCCGCGATCGACGCGATCCTTGCATCGACCGCCGGCGATGGCGTCGCGGCCGAACTCGCCCGGGAGGCGAAGGCCACAACGCTGAGCCATATCGACGTGCTGGAGCAGGTGGCAACGTCGCCATCCTGATCCATCTCATCGATCGGGCGGCCTGTTTTTTGTGGGCCACCTCTTCATGGAATACTTCGACAGCCACTGCCATCTCGACCCGATGCGGTACGGAGATGATCTGCCACAGGTGATCGCCCGGGCGCGGGCGGCGGGCGTGGTGGGCATGACGCTGATCGGCACGCGGGCCTCCGATAGCGAGGCCGCCGCCGAACTGGCGGCCCGGGAATCAGGCCTCGCGGCAGCCGCCGGCATTCATCCCAACGACGTCGCCGGGATCGAGCCCGACGAATGGGATCGCATCACGCGGCTCGTCGTATCCGGACGGGTGGCGGCGATCGGCGAGACCGGCCTCGACTGGTATCGCGACTTCGCTCCGCGAGACCTGCAGCGGGAGTTCTTCGACCGCCACATCCGGCTGGCACAGAGCCTGGGGCTGCCGTTGGTCGTGCACACCCGCGACAGCATCCGCGACACCCTCGACACGCTTCGCGAGGCGATCGCCCGCGGGCCGCTGAGCGTGGTGCTGCATGCCTTCACAGGCACGCAGGCCGAGGCCGAAGAGGCCGTGTCGCTCGGCTGTTGTCTCGGATTCGCGGGCATGGTGACCTTCCGGTCCGCTGCCGCCCTGCGGGAAGTGGCCGCGGCCGTCCCGGCTGATCGATTGCTGATCGAGACGGACAGCCCCTTCCTCTCACCGGAACCCTTGCGCGGCCGGCGGAACGAGCCGTCCCACGTTGTGCACACCGCCCGTTGCCTCGCGATCGCACGCGGCGTCTCGCTCGAGCGGTTGGCGGCCGAGACCACCGCCAATGCGAAGCGGGTGTTTCTCCGCCGCTGACAACGGTAGCATGGCACGATTGCACCGCCTGCGTTCGCCCCCGCCAAGGAGACACGTCTATGGTTCGCACCCCCAGCACGATGCTGCCGCTCGGCACGGCCGCCCCCGATTTCGAACTCCCCAACGTCGACGGTCGCATGGTGAGCCTGGCCGATGCGGCCGGACCGAGGGGCACGGTGGTGATGTTCATCTGCAACCACTGCCCGTTCGTGAAGCACGTCGCCGACCAACTGGCCTTGATAGGACGCGACTTCCTGCCGCGTGGCGTCGGGATCGTGGCGATCAGCTCGAACGACGTCGCCAGCCATCCGGCCGATTCTCCGGAGCAGATGGTGCGGGAGGCGGAGGAGCGGGGCTATCTCTTTCCCTACCTTTACGACGAGACGCAGGAGGTTGCCCAGGACTATCACGCAGCCTGCACGCCCGACTTCTATCTATTCGACGCCGATCGGAAGCTGGTCTACCGCGGCCAGCTCGACTCCAGCCGTCCGGGAAGCGACATCCCCGTGACGGGCAGCGACCTGAGGGGGGCGATCGACGCCGTGCTGTCTGGTCGACCAACGTTGGCCGACCAGAAGCCGAGCATCGGCTGCAACATCAAGTGGAAGGCCGGCCACGAGCCGCCCTACTTCCACGCCTGACGGCCATGCTGCGCCTGACGGCCATGCTGCGCCTGACGGCCATGCTGCGCCTGACGGCCATGCTGCGCCTGACGGCCATGCTGCGCCTGACGGTTTTGGCCGAAACACCTACCGCCGCGGCCCCTCCGGCGGGCGTGCCTGGCCGTTGTTGCCGCGACCAGCAAACTTGCCGATGTCCTGCGTGTCGCCCGGTTCCAGTCGCGAGGCCCGCAGATTTTCCCGCTGGATCGCCTCGTAGACCTCCTGCCGGTGCACGGGGATCTCGGTAGGAGCGTTGATGCCCAGCCGGACCTTGTCTCCCCGGATGTCCACGATCGTAACGACGATGTTGTCGCCGATCATGATGCTTTCGTCACGTTGTCTGGAGAGTACGAGCATCGCTGGTTCCTTCCTGATCCTTTCGTATTGCCGACGATCCTGCGTCGGTGGCTACAAAGATTATGCACTCTTTTTGAGTGGCGGTCGTTGGGGATTGATTTCGTATTGCATGGAAAGCTCGCCGGAGGCAACGACCTGACGGCCCGTGCGGGCTTCAAGGTTGATGACGATCGGTGCTTTCAGATTGAGGGTGAGGCCTGTGGCGGTTTTTCCGACGACGACCACCACCTGAGCCTGCCGCATGTCGGCCAACGCCAAGGGGGTGAGTTCGCTGCGGGGGATTCGCACCTGGTACTCAGGGACGAAGCGACGCGGACTGACGACGGCCAACGCGACATCGCCACGGGTCGTGCTCTGCAGCCACCCAAGGGCGTCGTTGTCGGAGTCGGCGAGCAACGCCCAGTCTCGGCAATCCTCAAGTCCCGGCAGTCCGCTGGGGAAGTGGAGGATGTCTGCCGGATCGACGTCGATCCGTCCAAATCTGTTGGTGGCAATCCGCATGGGGGCACTCCTTCGCCTCAAACGCATCGAAACAGCGTCTGCGGCCACTCGGCCAGCCGACACTTGTTTGCACCCTAGAGATCGGCAGTTAGGGCGGTTGGGGTTGAAGAAATAGGCTTGGATAAAAAAGAAGGATGCGGAAGACGTTGCTGGCAATGGAGTTGGTGACGACTGCGTCGCCGTGCGGGCCTGCGCAGGCCGGGTTGCGAATTCGGCAAATCTGTCACAATCAGTCCGCGGTCCGGTGCACGTCCGGCTGCCGACTCTTGCATTCGCGTGGAGAACATGATGCGACGCTCCGTTCAGCTTGCCACCATCGGTCTGATTGCCGCTTCAGGGTGTTTCTCCGGCGGCTACGACACCGATTACCGCGGTAGCCTGCAGCGTTACCGTCAGGAGGGCGAGTTTCAGCAACTGCGACCCGCGCCGCACCTGCTCGCCGACCAGCGTCTGGCTCTTCGCGTTCCCAAAGTATTCGCGGACGAGGATGCCGTCGGGGACAAGAAGTGGTCCAAGCCGCCATTCCTCCAGGATTTTCCGGGGTTTCGAGTGGCAGTTCAGCGGATCAAAGAAGTCGACGGCGTGCAGTGGCCGGCCGTGCTTTCCGTGGGCGTGTTGACCGACAAGGAGAGTGGCCTCGACGAACTCAAGAAGAAGATCCTGAATCAGGTGCAGAAGGAGGCGTCGTTTGCAAAGGCGGCCTGGGCTGCGGTCGAGGGCCAGCCGGGTGTCGGAGGCAAGGCGTCTTGGTCGGTGTTGAAGCTCGGCGGGCCGCAGCCGTTCGATCGAGTCAACAAGGGCGTCGACGAGAAGAACAACACCGAGGGGGAGACGCAGATCTGGGTCGCGTCGGACCCCGACGCGAAAGTCGCCGCAGTGCTGGTGTGGCGGGTGCCTCAGGCGTTGGCAGCAGAGGTGCCGTTGGGCGAACTGGCGGAGCTTGTGACACGCACCGTCGAGTTCAAGGCCTTGGCCGAGCCGGCCCCCGCGGCAGCGCAGGCTCCCGCGGCGGCGAAGTGAGCCGGATGATGGCGGCCCTCATTGCCACATCGGCTGGGCGGCCCAGGAAGCGAGCGGCGCCAGAATGAGCAGTGGCGCCCAGGCCCCCAGCGACGGGCTGACCACGTAGGCAGCGGCCAGCGCGTGCCACCCGAATATCATCAGGAAAAAGACCACTGCAGACAGCACGCACAGGCCGACCGCGACGAAGATGCCCCGGCGATTGGGGCCGACCACGAGCGGGATGCCAAGCAACGCCAGCGACATGTCGAGCAGCGGGGAAACGATTCTGGCGTGCACTCTGAGGGGAATCTCTGCGCCGACGCCCAGACTGGGGTTGGCGATGGCTCGGACGAGTTCGATCGTCGAAGAATACTGGCTCCAGTTGGCCGACCCGATCAGTTGCTCGAAGGTGACGTCGCTGGTGACGAAGCACTCCCCGGGGGAGAGCCAGTCCGCGGCCGACCGGGTGAACACCACCTTCCGCCCACCGCTTTGCAGGGGCTCGAGCCGATCGATATCGGCGGGTTCGCGGACCTGACAGAGCAGGTATCCCGCCGGGTGCGCGGCGTCAGCCGGCTTCCAGTAGGCCTCGGCTGCGTCGATCTGTGGGCCGTATTCGGAGAGAGAAGGGGGCATGAGCAGGCTCGGTTTTTCGATCCGACAGGTCGCAGACTGGGCGGATCGACCGCGAAACAGGATCTCCGTCGCGTGGTCATAGCGGGCATCGAACGGGTGGGCGGCGTCACCGCGGAGATCCTGCGCGTTGCGCGAAAGGTTCTCGCGTATCCGTGGCAGCACGATCTCCCGATTGGCCATGGCCAGCAGGCTCACCACGGCTGCGAAGACAATCGCCGGACGGGCGATGCGCCAGCGGGTCACGCCGGCCGCGAGCAACGCCGTGAGTTCGTTGTGCCGCTCCAGCCACGACAGCGCAAACATGGCGCTGGCCAGGGAGATCACCGGACTGGTGGCGTCGAAAAAGGAGATCAGCCGGTAGCCGTAATAGGCCCCCAGCACCCGAGCCAGGCCGCCCGCCCCCGGGGCATGGGCGATGAATTCCTCGATGTTCGTGAAGGCGTCGACCACGAACGTGAGGCCGGCCAGACTCACGAACACGATCATGAACGCATGCAGCTGGGCCCCGGTGATGTAGCGGTCGATGAGCATGAACGCTTGACGGATTGACCCCGTGACGGACGATTGACCGGTAAGCGAGACGCGGGCGTCTCCGGCCGACGGCGGCCGGTGCCTGGAAGGGCGGCGGAGGGTACGCGGGCCGGCCGGGAGCGTCAATCTGGGCTTCGGCCGGAAAACCCCCGCGGCCGAGGCCTGAAACCGCCTGAGATCGGCGTGGCAAGGTGCGGACAGCCATGATTGGCAGCAGCGAGAGTACGGCGATGAAATGGGCCCGGCTTCTTCGTGCTCAGGCCGGCCGCTTGGCTGTCGGCGGACTCGATCTGCTCTATCCGCCCCGCTGTCCGATCTGTCGACGCGAGCCCTCCGCGGGGCACCTGGGAACGATGCCGGGGTCCGAATCGGCGTCCGTGGCGGCCTCGGTCTGCGAGATGTGCGCGCGGGAGTTGTCCGCCGATCTCGGCAGGTGTCTGAGGTGTGGTGAGTCCGGTGGCGCGGCCGACGGCTGCCGCCTCTGCCCTCGGCGGCCCCACGACTGGCGTCATATCGCCGTCTTGTCGTCCTATGCCGGCGGCCTTCGTGAGTCGGTGCTGCGGGCCAAGCGTCCGGCAGGTGACGATGTGGTGGCTGCGCTGGCGTCGCTGATCGTTCACAAGCACGGGGAGAAGCTGGTTTCATGGGACGTCGGTCGGGTCGTGCCCGTCCCGATGCACTGGCTGCGACGATCGATCCGCGGCACAAGCGCCGCAGACGAGTTGTCGCGGCGGATCGCGAGGCTGATGGGCCTGCCCCACAGCCGGACGCTCTCGCGGCAACGGGCCACGCGGATGCAGAACGAGCTGCCGATCGCAGACCGACCGCGCAACGTGCAGGGGGCCTTTCGCAGCCGCCGGCGGATCGATGGGGAGCGGATTTTGCTGGTGGATGATGTCGTGACAACCGGCGCGACGCTGTCGGCCTGCTGCCGGGCACTGCTGGCCGCCGGCGCCGTGACCGTGGACGTGGCGGTGGTGGCCAAGGCCGACAGAAGCACCGCGGACGACGCCTAGGCAACGCTGGAACGCGAAACTCCGGAGCGTATTGGTTCGCCGGCTGCGGCATGCTCGTCGCTGGCGGACTTTGCCGTCGCATGCTCTTGGACAATGGTGAGTTTTGCGTTTCAGGCAAAGTTCACCAGCTCCTGCGCGTGCCTCCGACCGGCTCCTCAGCATCTGGAGGTTCCTGGTCTCCCGTCAGGAGTGATTCCGGCTGACAATGCGGTGTCGGATGAGCCATGAGTTTCATAGACTCGGAACTCCTTCGAGCGTTGGACGCCGTGGTGAGGAGAAATACGCAGGCATGCATACGCATTCAGAAACCGCCCGGCAGGACCTGCCGATTCGGGTCGGCACCCGGGCCAGCCTGCTGGCCCGCACGCAGACAGGGTGGGTTGTCGACCAACTCCGCAGCCGCGGGCACGCCGTGGAGGTCGTCACGATCTCCACGCAGGGGGATCGCCGCGACGACGTGCCGATCGCGGCGATCGGCGGCGACGGGGTTTTTGTTCGCGAGTTGGAGCGGGCCCTGCTGGAGCGACGGATCGACGCCGCCGTCCACAGCCTGAAGGATCTGCCCACGGAGGAAACGCCCGGACTGACGGTGGCCTGCGTGCCCGTGCGTGCCATGCCGTTCGACGTGCTCGTCGCCCGGGAGCCGTGCACGCTCGAGTCGTTGCCGCCCGGTGCCGTGGTGGGAACCTCCAGCCTGCGGCGGGTCGCGCAGGTGAGGGCAATCCGCAGCGATCTGGACGTCCGTGCCATCCGTGGCAATGTGGACTCCCGCCTCCGCCGGCTCGATGGCGGCGAATACGACTGCCTGATCCTCGCCGGCGCGGGGCTCGAGCGGCTGGGGTTGGCCAGTCGGATCACGCACGTGCTCCGGCCCGACGGCTTCTGGCCGGCGGTCTCACAAGGAGCCCTGGGCATCCAAATCCGTGCTGACGACGGGCGACTGCGTCTCGCCCTCGAACCGCTCGACGATCCCGCCACGCATCAGGCCGTGCGGGCGGAACGGAGCTGCCTCGCGGCCCTCGCAGGCGGGTGTCTGGCCCCCATCGGAGCCTGGGGCCATCAGACCGACGACGGGCACCTCGAAGTGGGCGGCTGCGTGCTGGAAGACACGGGAGACCGTGTGCTGCGGATCGCGGCTACCGTCAGGGCAGCCGTTGTGCATGACGATCTGCAAAAATGGTCCGGGAAGCCGGAATCCCTCGGCAGGGAACTGGCGGGCCTGCTTCTTGCCCGCGGTGCCGCAGCCATGCTGGCCCGCGTTCGGGCGAGGGTGTCGCCCCCCTGACGCCTCGGAGGATGAGGGGATCACCAAAATGGGTGGTTGGCCGAATCGACTCATTTCGTGAAGGTAACGCTTGATTTGGCGGTGCCGCGTCGAGAAGCCTTGCGGCTTAGGGTTGTTTCAATAATTTTGATTTGCTAACATCTCTCTCATACAGAGCGCATGCCGACCATAAGCCTTTGGTCTGCGGTACGGGTCAAAAACGCTGATCGGAGCCGGCTTCATTCGCTCCCGCGGATACAGAGGAAAGGTTCGAAACGTCCATGTCCATCAAATTAGTCATTGCCGATGATCACGAGGTGGTGCGACGGGGCCTCGTGAGCCTGCTGGCCGGGTCGGAAGTGAAGATCGTCGGCGAAGCCACCAGTGGTGACGAGGCCATCAAGCTCACTCGGAAACTCAAGCCCGACGTCGTGCTGCTGGACATCCGCATGCAAGGCAAGGACGGCCTCGAGGCGCTCGAACGGATCCGTGCCGACATGCCTGCGGTGCGCGTGGTGATGCTCTCCACGTTCGACAATCCGACCTATGTCGCCCGTGCCGTGGCGGCGGGAGCCCACGACTACATGCTCAAGGGCTGCACCCGGGCCGAACTCATCAACTCGATCGCAGGGGCGGCTGCGGGCCAGCTGCCGATGAAGGCCGGGGAGCTTCGCCGAGTGGCGACCACCATGGCCAATCGCGTGGCAACGGCCGACCCGGATATTCCGCTCACGCAGCGTGAGACGCAGGTGCTCAGGCACATGGCGCTGGGGCTCTCCAACAAGGAGATCGCCCAGTCGCTGACGATCAGCGTGGAGACAGTGAAGGAGCACGTGCAAAACATCCTGCGCAAGATCGCCGTCGGCGATCGCACGCAAGCGGCCGTCTGGGCCGTCCGTCGCGGTCTCGTGTAGGACGCGAACAGGCGTCCCCCGTGGCGGCAAGTTTTCAACTTGTCTGTGTCCCCGCCCCCGTGGCGGCAAGTTTTCAACTTGTCCGTGTCCCCTCCACGGATTCCACAAGTTAAAAACTCGTGGCCACGGGTCGAACTCCTTCGGTCTCGTCCTTCGCGGCGGGTCTGCCATTACCGGGCACGGGGATGGGCCTTGTCGAAGGCGTCCAGGAGCCGAGTGGTGGTCACGTGGGTGTAGATCTGCGTGGTCACGAGGCTCTTGTGGCCGAGGAGTTCCTGAACGCTGCGGATGTCGGCCCCCGCGTCGAGCAGATGAGTGGCGAAACTGTGTCGCAGCGTGTGCGGACTCGCCCGGCGGGAGAGCCCCGCGACTGCGAGATGCTTCTCAAGCAGCCTGGCCACGCCGCGAACCGAGAGCCTGCCGCCGAACCGGTTGGTGAACAGGGGCCGCGGTGCCCCGCGGGGCGGGGCAATCGCTGGCCGTGGGCGTGCCGCGAGCCACGTCTGCAAAGCGGTGTGTGCGTGTGAGCCGACCATTCCCAGTCGCTCGCGGCGGCCTTTTCCGCGGACGCGAATGGTGCCTCCGCGAAGATCCAGATCGGCATCGTCGAGGCCGACCAGTTCCCGCACTCGAACGCCCGACGAATACATGAGTTCGAGAATCGCCCGATCACGCACACCGCCTGCGCGGGCCGGTTTGGGGGCGGCGAGAAGCCGGCCAATCTCGTCGCCGGTCAGAAACTTCGGCAGTTTGCGCGAACGCTTGGGGCTGCGCAGCGGCTTGGCAGGATTGGTGGGCACCCAGCCCTCCCGCTGACCGAAGGCATAGAAGCTGCGTGTGCTGGCCAACTTGCGGGCCACGCTCGAGGCGGCATAGCCGGCGGCATGCAGGCCCGCGGCGAATCGACGCAGGATCACACTGGAAGCCTCTCCGGGGTTCCGGCATCCGGCCGAGCGGAGGAATTCCTCCAGCTGCCGGAGGTCCTCGCGATAGCTCTTGAGCGTCAGCGGCGACGCCCCGCGCTCGGCGGCCAAAAACCGGAGAAACCGCTCGATCTCCGCCGAGAAACCATCTCCCGCTGCCGACGAGTGCGATGCCATCGGAAAGGCTCAGGCCGGGCGGTCGGCGCGGGGTACGAAGCGGTGGCGACGGCTGTGGGATGTGCTCCCGCGGACCTTTTGCCCCAACATCGCGGCGTCGTACCAGGAAAAGCTCAGGTCAGGATTTGACGCATACCGCGCCAGGGTGCGGATGGTTTCGTCGCGACTTTCGTCATCGTAGAGGAACACATAGCGTTCCCCTCCTTTGACGAGCGCGATGACGTTGATGTCCCGGGAAGCCATGCGCCGCATCCTGCAGGCCGAGCGGCCGCACCCACGGCCCACCTCACTTGGTATCGGCAGGTGATATCAGGCCCGTCCAGCCTTCCTGCGTGCACCCGCCCGGTCGCCGTGATCCGGCCATCTCCCCTGACCCCCCGCCAGTCTGTTTCTGGGTGCGTTGATCCGCATTGGCGAGGGGGCGGTGCGTTACCCTAAAACAGGTCGGCAAAGCCGCGTAGGGCGACCGGTTCCCGTGTCGAGAACGGCTCACCGTGGAGCGTGCCGATCGTGGAGCCCCACCAGCGGGAAGCCGCCTCGACCCGGTCGAGCACCGTGGGCTTGGGGGCGGTCTGGTCAAACTGGCTGGCGTAGCAGTTCAGGCTGGCGCGTTTGGTCTCCCAGGTCGTGGTGGTGTCCACCACAAACGCAGGCCGCCGGACCAGTTTCAGATGCACGCTCCAGTAGGAGTAGATCCGTTCCGGATGCCATGGATCGCCGGGCAGATCGCACTTGGTGAGCTTGGCCCAGAACCGCGCCGCCTCCACCAGCTTCGTGGCAGCGACATGATCGGGGTGGGCATCGACACCGTACGGCGCGAAGAGCCAACGGGGACGCACGCGGCGGATCACTCCGGCCAGCGACGCGCGGGCGGCGAGTGTCGCCCGCAGCCGCCGATTGGGCAGGCCGAGATTCTCGCGCCACCTGAGCCCGAGCGCCGCTGTCGCAGCGGCAGTCTCTCGGGCCCGCGTTTCCAGGGATCCTCGCGGCGTCGGTTCCCCATCGGTGAGATCAAGCACCCCCACCTTCAGCCCCTGCGCCTGCATCAGCGCGATGGTGCCACCCATGCCGAGTTCGGCGTCATCCGGGTGCGGTGCGATTACGAGAACGTCGAGCATGGGCGGGACCTTCGCGGGGAGCGTTCATGGGCGACCGCTGATTGCCCGGTCGGCCCCGCGACAGCATACTCTCCCGCATGCCGCCGCACCCGCATGACCGCTCTTCGCAGGAACAGCTTTTCGATGACGTCTGCGCCCATGCCCGGCAGACCGCCGTGCTGGCGTCGGTGGAGTCGCTGCTGGGCTGGGACGAGCAGACGATGATGCCGCCGCGGGCCGCGTCCCATCGGGCCGCGCAGGTGGAGGCGGTGGCGACCCTCGTCCATCGACAGCGCTGCGATCGGGCGTATGGCGAGCGGCTGGCCGCGTTGGCAGCGGGGCCGCTCGTCCGTGAGGGATCTCCCCAGGTCCGTACCGCGATCCGGCTGCTCAGCAAGGACTTTGCCAAGCATGCCCGCGTACCTGAACGCCTGGTGGGCGCGCTGGCCAAGACCTGTATCGAGGCCCAGCAGGCGTGGGTGACTGCCCGCGCGGCATCGTCATGGAGCACCCTGGAGCCGTGGCTGCAGCAGGTGTTCAACCTCAAACGCGAACTGGCTGCCTGCCAGATGCCAGACGCCGATCCCTACGACGCGTTGCTCGACGACTACGAGCCGGGGGCGCGTTGGGAGACGATTGCCGCGCAGTTCAGCCAGTTGCGGGACGAGATCGTGCCGCTCGTGCAGGCGTGCGCGGGATCGGCACGGCAGCCCGACGACGCGCTCGTGCGCCAGAGCTACCCCGTTGCCGACCAGCAGCGGTTTGTCCGCGAGGTCGCCTCCCGGATCGGTTTCGATTTCCAGCGCGGCCGGCTCGACACCACCGCGCATCCCTTCTGCTCAGGGCTCGGCCCGCACGACTGCCGCATCACCACCCGCTGGGATGAACGTTCGCTTCCAACCGCGATGTACGGCGTGTTGCACGAGGCCGGGCACGGGCTCTACGAGCAGGGGCTGCCCACCGAGTGGTATGGCCTACCGCCCGGAGAAGCGGCATCACTCGGTATCCACGAGTCGCAGTCGCGGCTCTGGGAGAATCTGGTCGGTCGCTCGCCCGAGTTTTGGGAATGGTGCTTTCCGGTCGCAAGAGCGGCCTTTCCGCAGGCTTTAGCCAATGCCAGCGCGGCCCGCATGCAAGAGTCGCTCATGGTCGTAAGGCCATCTCTGATCCGCGTGGAGGCCGACGAGGTCACGTACAATCTGCACGTCATGATGCGGTTCGATCTGGAACGCGCCGTGGTGCACGGCGACCTGGCTGTCGCCGATCTTCCGGAGGCATGGAACGAGCGGTTTGCCCGCGACTTCGGCTTCCGACCGCCATCCGATGCAGAGGGCGTGTTGCAGGACATCCACTGGAGCGCCGGTCTCATCGGCTACTTCCCCACCTACACACTGGGCAATATCTTCGCGGCCCAGCTCATGGCGGCGGCAGCCCGACAGCTGCCCGATCTTGACGGCGATCTGGCCGCGGGCCGCTTTGCAGGGCTGCTCTCCTGGCTGCGAAGTCATGTGCACGCCCACGGCCGCCAGTTGGAGTCGGTCGCGCTCGTGGAGCAGGCCACCGGGCAGCCCGTGTCGGCGAAATGGCTGGTGGGGAGCCTCCAACGCCGGTATGGGACGGCCTACGGGCTTGGTTGAGGCCGGCCGCCCGCCGGATCTCGCCGGCGGGGAAATCCCAGCCCAAGTCCCCCATTTCTCGACGCCCTTTCGGACTGTCTGCGACGCGATGGTAGACTTTTGCTGTTCCGGCGACGAACCCCGCGCCGGCGTGCGACTGGGAGGAATCAATGGCGACTGACGACGACAAGCAGGTTCCAGAGCCGGATCCATGGGCCGGGTTGGATAGCAGCGGCGCTGAAGACGCTGCTGCTGAAGACGCTGCTGCTGAAGACGCTGCTGCCGAAGACTTTGGGAAACACTTCACGTTTGCCTTCGATCGCCTCAAAGACGACGCGGCCGCCCACGAGGATTCGTCCGATTCCGATGGACCGGCGTTTGAGAGCGGCACGTCGCTGGATGACGGGCACCGCGATGGGGCGGCAGACGACGTTCCCCTGGTTGTGTTTCCACCACCGGATGTCGAGATAACCGGCGCGGAGGTCGTCATTGGCACCGAGCGTTCCGACATCATTTCGATGCCCACCGCGGTAGACGACTCCGGCGAGGAAGACTTCGACGACCACGATGCGGCTGGCGACGGCTTCGACGACAACGACATCGCCCACGAGATGGGACTGCTCGATGCTGAAGGCGAAGCGATTGCAGCAGAGGCTCTCGCGTCGGGAGACGATTTCGATGGCGCAGCCGATTTTGGCGAGCCGGTCAACGAGGCTCACTCGGACGATATGTCATTCAACGCGGGCCTGATCGGCGGTGCGTCTCCGTTTACCGATAGCGACGAGGTCGAACCCGTGGCCGATGCGGCAGAGCCTTGGCCGGACGATCCCGCCTCGATTCCCCTCAACACCGCCGTGGCGGCGACCGGGGCTGCCGGGGCGGCTTTGGCGATGGCCGGCGACCGGCCGGCGGCTGCGAAGAAAAAGGGCAGCGGCCTCGGCCAGATGGTGGGCGTGGTGCTGGGCGGGCTGATGGCGCTGCCGATCACATACGCCATTCTGATCTGGGGATTTCAGAAGGATCCGTTCAAGCTTGGCAAGCAAGTGCCTTCGCAGTTGGCATTCCTCCTGCCACAGAAACTCCAGCCCGGCTACAAGCCGCCCAGGAAGGCGGACGCCGGCCCCAGGTTGGACGCCGCCCCGTCGCTTGACGATCTCCCGTCGGCCGATGAGCCAATGCCGACCACTCCGGAGCCTGCTGCCACGACTGCTGCCGAATCGGCTGAGTCCGAGTCAACTGAGCCAGCAGAGCCAGCCGAGCCAATTGAGCCAACTAAGACGGCACCCATGAAGACGGAAGCCGTGGCGGGAACATCGACGGAGCCCGCAGCATCAGCCGAGCCCACCGAACCGGCGGAGTCTGACAAGGCTGCGTTAGACGCGGCCGGCACGAGCGTTGCCGCCGCCGCCGCGGCAGCACCGGCGATAGCCGCCGACTCGAGCCTTGCGGCAGCGTTGCCGAAGCCGGATTCGCTGCCAGGGCTCGATGCCCTGATGGCCGATGCCGGTGTGGCTGCTGTGGCGTCGGTTCCCGCCGCCGTTCCGGCCGCACTGCCGCCGCTCGATCTGACCGGCGTCGAGACGGCCGCGGAGCGTGCGGCGGAGGCCTTTGAAGCACTGAACGCTACGGCCGACCCCGCCTCGCCGGATCGCGATCGACTGCTGGTCGCCTGGTACAAGCGGCTCACACGGCTGAGTGAGGAGTTGGTCAGGCTCGAGACGAGTGCGGCTGATTCCGGTCGTCCGCTCTCGCCGACACCTGCCCCGGCCTCCGACCTGCTCGACAGCATCTGTGTCAGCGATGCAGCCGTGGCGGATCTCGACAGGCTCGGCGGGATGTGGCTCACCAGTCAGAAGCGGCGGGCGGATGGAGTCTCGTTGATCGTCACCCTGGGACCATCCCGACAAGTTGGCCCCTACTGGAGCACTCGCGCAATGGTCTCTGGAGCGGAGTTGGATGGCACCGACCGCACCATGGCGATCATCTCGCGTTTTGCCCCGCCGACCGACATGGGTGAGCGTGTCATGGTCTCGGGTGTGATGTTCGACGGTGATGCCATCTGGGTCGCCGACATGCGACCGATCGTGCCGCCGCCATCGTCGGAGAGTGAGCAGGAATAGCTCGCGGCAGCCCTGTCCGGCGGCTGTGTGGCGCGAGGGAGACGCAGTGGCAGCATCGGCGGTGAGCATCGCGGAGGGCGTGGCCGCCGGCGTGGTCCGGCCGACCATGGTTTTGGCCGAGCATGTCGCCCGGCACGGCGCAACCCATGCCGCGGTGAACGCGCTCGTGCAACCGCGGCATACCGCGGCTCTCGTGGAGGTGGAGCACCTGGAGTCGCGACTCCAGGCAGGCGACCAAGTCGGACCGCTCGCCGGGGTCCCGGTGAGCGTGAAGGAATGCTTCGCGGTGGCGGGCCTTGTGACGAGCCTCGGCATTGCGACGCGACGGCAGGCTGTCGACGTGGCGGATGCACCGATCGTTTCCTGTCTCCGCGCGGCTGGTGCGATCATCGTCGGCAAGGGCAACGTGCCCCAGGCGATGTACCTGCACGAGACCGACAATCCCGTGTGGGGCCGCACCAACCATCCGCTTGACGCGACCCGCGGCCCCGGTGGTTCCAGCGGAGGTGATGCGGCGCTGGTTGCCGCCGGCGTGGTGCCGCTGGCTGTGGGCACGGACCTGGCCGGCAGCATCAGGCAGCCGGCGCATGCCTGCGGCATTTCAGGATTCCTGCCGCGGTCAGCCCTGGTCGGCGACGGCGGTGCCTTTGACACCGTGCCCCATCTGTCGGTCGTGCGTCCCCGAGCGGGGTTCCTTGCCCGGGAGGTGGACGATCTCGCGCGTGCCTTGGCTGTGGTGGCGGCTGGTTCGCCGTCCGGGCCAGATATTCGCGACGCGGAAGCCACGCCAGTTGGCCGTCGCCACTGTGGCCTGCGGGTCGCCTGGTGGGATGACGCCGGGCCGCTCGCACCCTCGCCAGCCGTACGGAGAGCAGTGCACGAGGCGGTGAGCCGCCTGATGCAGGCCGGCGTGGAGATGGTCCGCCTGGATGGCAGTCTGGCCACGGAGGCTGCCTGGCTGCACCTGGCGCTGCTGTCGGCCGATGGCGGCGCTGACATTCGGCGGCTCTTTGCCGGCACGCGCCCGATACCCCCGGTCGCGCGGCTGCTGCGGCTGGCTGCGCTGCCGATGTGGCTGCGGCCGCTGCTCGCCGGTCTCTCGCAGACCGTGGGAGGTGGCATCGAGGCCGTAGCCCTTCGGGCCACTGGTCCCAGGCGGGGGTCGGCACTGGCGTCGCTCTACGACCGGCGGGTGGCATTCGCGACGCGGTTTGCGTCGTTGGTGGCCCCCTACGACGCCCTCGTCTGCCCAGTCTCCGCGCTGCCGGCGCTGCCGCACGGTACGGCGGCCCTGCTGTTGGTCGCGGCGGCGCCCTGCCTGATGGCCAACCTGCTCGATTTGCCGGCTGGCACCGTGCCGATCACCCGGGTACGGCCAGACGAGGAGTTGGGGCGTGTCGGCAGTCGCGATCGGGTTGTCCGGGCAGCGGCCGCCGCCGACCTTGGCAGCCGGAACCTGCCCGTCGGGGTGCAGGTCGTGGGCGTGCCGGGCGAAGCCCCAGCCGACGATCCTCTGCGGCCCGAGCGGATCGTGCTCGATGTGATGCGGTTGATCGAACGGGGCCAGAATCACCACCTCAATGGCGGGGTAGATTAGTATGGAATGACGTGAGCAGAACGGTCGATCGACCGACCGTGTCGAAGATAAACGGAGGAGACGCATGAGCGGCGATGTCGACAACCAGCAGAATGGAGACGGCGAATTGCCGCCAGTCGTCGAGGAGTTTGCGTCAGTCAGCCGGATCGTGAAATGGGTGTCGGAGTCGGATCCGTTCGGCCGCGTTGGTGAGCCGAAGTACGCCCCCGAAGATGGCCACGATTTTCGGCCGGTCCTACGGCCTCCGGTGCCCGTGCTGACCGTGCTCGACGACGGCTCGCTGGAACAGGGGGAGGACGTGCGACTGCGGCGTGAGCAGTGCTCGATCGGCCGCACCTCAGGTGATGTCCAGCTGCCCAACGACCCCTCCGTTTCGGGCAACCACGCCGAGATTCGACGCAGGTCGTGGAACGGGGGCTTCCAATGGCATCTCCATGACCTCGACAGCGTCAACGGCACGTTCGTGCGCTGCGTCCGAGCCGTCTTGCATCACAATGCGATCCTCGTCCTCGGAGCGCGGCGGTTTCGGCTCCGGAACCCGCTGAAGCCCAACTCGATACCCGTGGCCGCACACCATACGAACCCCTTGGAAGGCATGCACATCTCCGGGACCGTGTGGCCGGTTCTAGTGGAGGCCTCTGCGAAGCCGGGCGCGGTGGAATTTCCATTGCGATCGGAGAGACTCGTGATCGGCCGGGCGGGTGGTGGCGCCGACATTGCACTCGACGACCCCCTGCTGGCAAACCGGCATGCCGAACTCAAGCGACTGCGGGACGGCACGTGGATGATTTCCGCCGAGACCACCCGCAACGGAATCTGGGTGTCGGTGTCTGCCGTCGGACTGACGCCCCACTGCTTCTTTCGCTGTGGCGAGCAGCGGTTTCGGTTCGTGATCCCCTGATCGTTTCCTGTCAGCGTTGCATCCGCGAGATGATGCTCGACGGCATCCGCTCGATGGCAAGCACCTCAGCGGCGGCCCCGAGGTCGATTGCGGCTTTGGGCATGCTCCAGACGATACTCGTGGCCTCGTCTTGGACGATGGTGTGCCAGCCACACCCGCGTAGCTTCGACATCCCCCTCGCCCCGTCCCTGCCCATGCCGGTCAGCAGGACGGCCGTGCCGGGCTGCGGCCAGTGGTCGGCCACGCTCTCAAAAAAGACGTCAACGCTTGGACGAAAGAACACATCCCGCGGTTCTTCACGATATTCGAGCGTGCGGCCCTTCGACAGCACGATGTGGTCGTTGGTGCCGGCCACCAGCACGGTTCCGGCCTGCGGTCGTTCGCCCTCTTCTGCCACGCGGACGGCATGGCCTGTGCGTTCCGCCAGCCACTTGGCCAGCCCCTGCGAAAAGGCAACGTCCACATGCTGCACGACGACCACGGCCACGTTCCAATCACGCGGCAGCGGCACGAGCAGATCGGCGACGGCCTTGGGCCCTCCGGTCGACGCGCCGATCACGAGCAATCGCGGCGTGGCTGCAGCGTCGTCGATCCGCGCGGCCCGTCGATGATCGGAGGTGGCGCCCACGAGTTTGGCGACGGTTGCGATCTTCTCGATGAGGGCCCCGGCCCCTGTCATTTCGCCCGCCGGCCCCAGCACGGGGGTGTCGACCGCATCCAGCCCGCCGAACCCCATGGCATCGTAGACGAGTGAGATGTTTCCGCTGACCGTGGCGGTGACGATCAGGATCGCGCACGGGCTGCCGGCCATGATCTGCCGGGTGGCCTGCACGCCGTCGACGTGCGGCATGATCAGATCCATCAGGATCAAGTCGGGACGGTCGCGTTTGGCCATCGCGATCGCCTCCACGCCGTCGGCTGCCGTCCAGGCCACGGTGTGGTCGGGCAGACTGCCCACCACGCGGCGCAGCGCCTCGCTGGCGGCCCGCACGTCGTTGACAATCGCGATTCTCAAGTGCTTCGGCTCCCGGCCGCCACGCCGACATGGGCATCGATTCAGTCGGTCGCCTCACCGATCAGATCAATGATCGTATTGAGAAAGGTCTGGTCATGGAAGCTGGTCTTTGTCAGGTAGCGGTTCGCGCCGGCTTCGAGCCCGCGGAGCCGATCCTCATCCCGGTCCTTGTACGACACGATGACGATGGGAATGTCCCGGCGGGCCGGGTCGGCCTTGATGAGCGAAACCAGGCCGATGCCGTCCAGGCGAGGCATGTCGACGTCGCTCACCACCAGATCGTACTGCCCGCCGCGGATGGCGTTCCAGCCGTCCATCCCGTCGACCGCCACGTCGACGTCGAAGCCACGTGACTGCAGCAATTGCCGCTCGAGTTCCCGCACGGTGATCGAATCATCCACCACGAGAATGCGCTTGCGGCGGCGGGCTTGTTTGGCCATTCGAGCAAACTCCACCCGAGTCAGCCGGCGGCCGATCAGCAGGCCGTCGATCGAACGCACGAGATCGTCCACGTCGACGATCAGCACCGGGTCGCCGTTCTCGAGCAGCGATGCGCTGTTGATGTCGGGCACCTTGCCAAGCCGCGGGTCGAGCGGGCGGACCTCCAGATCGCGCTCGCCGAGAAAGGCGGTGACGATCATGCCGAACTGCTGGCCGTGGTCGCTGATCACGACCACCGACAGGGCGTCGTCGGCCACCGGCATCGCCGAATGTTTCAGATCGAGGACTTGTGCGGCGAGGACGAGGCCGATTGCGACGCCATCGCGATCGACGTACTGGCGGCCCTCCACCGTGCGGATGTCGTCACGCCGACACGAGAGGATCTGGTCGATGCGGGTGAGGGGAAAGGCGTAGGGCTCGCCGTCGATGTCGACCAGCAGCGCCCTGATCACCGACATGGTGATCGGCAGTTGTAGCGTGAAGACCGTTTGCCGGCCGGTCTGCGTTGCCACCCGCACGCTACCGCCGACAGCCTTCGTCATGCTCTGCACGACATCCAGCCCCACACCCCGGCCGGAGATCTCTGTCACCACGCTCTTTGTGGAGAATCCCGGCAGGAACAGAAACTCGAGCAGTTCCGCGGCCGAGAGCTGGTCTGCGACCTGTGGGGAGACGAGTCCGAGCGTAACGGCCCGCGACTTGAGGTGGCCGATGTCGATGCCCTCGCCATCGTCGGTGACCGTGATCTGGAGCATGCCGGCCCTGTGCCGCGCCTCCAGCAGGATCGTGCCGACCGGCGGCTTCCCCGCGGCCTCCCGGCGGTCCGACGGTTCGATTCCGTGATCGAGCGCATTGCGGATGAGGTGGGAGAGCGGTGCCTCCAGCTTTTCCAGGATGTCGCGGTCGACACCGGTCTGCTCGCCACGCACCTCCAGTCGCACCTGTTTGCCGAGGGACCGCGAAACGTCGCGGACCAGCCTCGGGAAGCCGCGGATGCCGTCGGCGAGTGGCCGCATCCTGCTGGCGAGGACCTCGTGGTGCAGTCTGCTTGAAAGGTCTTCAGTGCGGCTCGCGAAGCTCTCGAACTCCTCGCACCGCCGCGTCAGCCCGGCGAGCACGGCGGCGGCCTGCTCCCTGAGAATGTGCCGTACGCCGTCCCGCAGGGCCGCGTCGTCGAGGCCGCCGCGATTGATTCGTTCGTCGAGTGCCGCGATCGTGTCGCAGAGCCGCGCCTGCGTGGTGCGCAGCGCCAGCAGCGAGTCGACGAAGGGGCGGAGCTGCCGTGCCTCCACCAGCGATTCGCCCGCCAGGCCAACCAGCCTGGTGAGGCTGTCCGCCGACACCCGCACCACTCGGTCGAACGGATCGAAGGCCGCTGGCGCGGGAGCTGCCGGTCCATCGACCGCGACAGCCTCCTGAGGCGGGATAGCCCCCTGAGGCTGGGCCGGGGCCTCCGTGCCGGAGCGGGAGGGCTGTGGCGGGAGCGGCGGGCTGGATGGCGTGCCGAGGAGTGCCGTCAGTCGTGAGACCAGCTGGTTGGCCCGGTCCGTCCACGGGCCGTCGGGGTGCAACGCATCGTCGGCCCGGGCGATCGAACCGAGAAAATCGGTTCCAGCCAGCAGCACGTCGGCGTGCTCAGGACCCACCTTGAAGAGCCCCTTACCGGCCGCCACGAAGACTTCCTCCATGGCGTGGGCGACCCGCACAGCGGGATCGAGGCCGATGATTCGCGCGGCACCCTTGAGAGAATGGGCCGCCCTCATCATCGACTCGATCGCGGTCGGTGAATGCTCCACCTCCTCGATCGCGAGCACGGCGGCTGACAGCACGGCCGTCTGCGTATCCGCTTCCAGGCGGAACAGTTCCAGCATCGAGAATCCGCTCAGATCTTCCACCACGAACACTCCTGGCCGTCGCCGTCGGTCACCCCGAGATCCGTCTGTGCAGGCCGTCCAGAAGCCTGGACACATCGAGGAGCCCCACCGTCCTGTCGTGCCAGGAAAACAGGGCCGTGGTCGCGCGTGCGCCAGCCCCGCTGACCGTTGCAGGCACGTCTCGTAGCGACTGCCCGGGCACGCGGTGCACGCCCGCGACTTCGTCGACGCGAAACACCCAGCGCTCCGGGCCGCGATCGCCCGCTCGCTCGACAAAGAGGAGCCGTGCCGTCGAGGTTGCGACGGGGATGCGCTCTGCCGGCGCAGGCAGACCGAGGAGCCCTTCGAGGCGAACGCAGACCTGCAGTTGGCCGCGGATGTTCACGATCCCGGCCAGTTCGGCGCCGGAGCGATGTGGCACACGGTGCAACTGCCGCGGCGACGTGACTTCGGCAAGAACGGCTGTCGGCAGCGCCAGCCATTCGTCACCGAGGCGGAAGACGAGCACGCTCTGCGCGTCGGTGTCGCGGGCCACTTCGGGCTGTTCGAGGATCTCCCGCCATGCGTCAAGGTAGCCGGCGGGCGCGGGCCGGTCGAAAAAGCGGCGGGCCGCGGATGTCAGGACGGGGCAGTTGCGACAGTGGATGAACGTGGCGAGTTCCGGACAGCTGCGATCCCCGCTGACGCCGACGTGGCGCCAGCAGTTCTCCATCGGTGCCACCACGTGGCGGCTCAGGCCGGCGCTGTCGTGGCTCATGAAGCCCCTTTCCGGGCAAGGACCCGCGCGGCTGACCGCCGGTAGTGCTCGGCCATCCGGTCGTCGCCTCGCTGCGACGCGATGATCGCAAGCGACAGGAATGCCTCGTCGTGGTTGGCGTCGAGGTAGAGCGTCTTCTGGAGGCAGGCCTCGGCCCGCTCGAGTTCACCGACCGCCTGATGCAGCATGCCCATCAGGAAGAAGACCCCGGCGCTGGGGCCGGCGGTCTGTTGGCATCGGCTGCACAACGCCAGTGCCTCGGCATGTCGGCCAGCATTGGCAAGGGAGCCCGCCTCGCGGAGCACATCGTCAACCGCCAGCCGCCGGGACTCGAAGGCTTCGTCCGCCGGTGGTCGGTCAGGGGAACGGAGCGGTGGAGGAACGCTCGATGGCCGGACGTCGGCACCCGCGGAGGCGGCGGGTGGCGAGGGTGGCAGCGGCAGGCTGGTGGGCAAGCGATCCGTCGTCGCCGTGCCACGTCGCAGCGTGAACACCGCGTTGCTCGCGACCGGCCGCCATGGCCGCTGCAGGATCGGCGGCTCGGCGGCGCCGAGCACGAGGATGCCCTCGGGGGCCAGGAGACGGTCGAACGTCTGCTCGACGCGGCTGCGGGCGTCGGCGGTCAGGTAGATGAGCAGATTTCGGCAGAAGACGATGTCATAAGGTTCGCACTCGGTGGCAAACGATTGGTCGAGCAGATTGCCCCAGGAGAAGTGCACCTGCTTCCGCACGGCCTCGTCGAGTTCGGCAGCCGCATCCCGGTCACGAAACCAACGAGCGCGGAAGGAGACGTCGGCGGTGCGAAAGGCGTTGTCCGAGTAGGTGGCCGCCGCCGCCCGCCTCAAGGACGCTCGGCTCACGTCGGTCGCATCGATCCTGAACTGGTCTGGTGAGAGGCCGGCTTCGAGGAACGCGATGGCGACCGAGTAGGGCTCTTCGCCGGCGGCGCAGGGCACGCTGAGGACGCGGAGCGGGGCCGGATACGCCCGCTGGGCAAGCGCGGTGGCCTGTTGCCGGAGATAATCGAAGACCTGCTGGTCCCGAAAGAACCAGCTTTCCGGTACCACCACTTCGTCGATGAATCGCTCTCGCTCCTCCGCATCGCGGGAGATCCGGGCAACGAACGCCCCTTCCTCGGGCTCGCCGCAGGCGTTCATTCGGATCCTCACGGCGCGGGCGATGGCGCCGCTGCCGACCGTCTGGGAATCAAGCCCGATCCACTGCGCGAGGAACGCCTCGGCCAGGCAGCATGCCTCTGCAGTCTGGGGGGCGACGAGATGGGGCGAGTTGGGATGCATGGCAGAACGTTATGAGGACGCGAATGGCCCGCCGGTCGATGCCGGCGCCGTGGCGTCGAGCCCGGCGACGAGCGACTGCGGCAGCAGGTGTTCGACGTCGAGAACCTGAATCGTGCGGCCACCGATGCGCAGCAGGCGACCCAAGGCAGGGGCGCCGGGCGAACGGATCGTGGGCAACGATGCTTCAGCCTCTTCGCTCGAGCAGAGAGACAAGACGTTTTCCGCCGCCACTCCCAGCCGGATGCGTTGATCATCGGGACCTGAGGGAAACTCTACCACGATCACCCGTGTGCTCAGCGTTTCCCGCAGCGGCTGGTCGGTGAGCAGCCGTCCCAGATCGACAAGCGGGACGAGGCGACCGCGATGCGTGAAGATGCCCCTGATCGACTCGGGCATGCGGGGAATCGGCCGTGCCGTCACCAGTGGCAGCACCTCGATCACCCGCCGCGACTCGATCGCGTAATCCTCTGCTCCAATGGTGAAGACGAGCAGTTGCATGACGGGTTGAACGCGGGGGATGGCCGGAAACGGAGGATGGCCGAGCCGTCAGATCGTGAACCGCGATACCTCCTCCTTGAGGTCTCCTACCGCTCCCCGCAGGTGAGCCGTCGCCTTATTGAAGTCATCGAGCGACGATGCCGTGCGGGCCGCTCCCTCTGCGAGGCGGATCATCGCCTCGCGGATCTGCGTCGCCCCCTGCGACTGGGCCCGCATGCCCTCGGTCACCTGTTCGAAACGGTCGTTGATGCCATACACCGCCGAGATGATCTCGCCCAGTTTCCCGGAAACATCGCTGATCTCGCTGACGCTCGACCGGACCTGCCCCGCGAATTTGTCCATCTCCATCACACCGGCCGACACGCTGTGCTGCATTTCCTTCACCATCTGTTCGATGTCGAGGGATGCCACCGCCGTCTGGTCGGCCAACCGGCGAATCTCGCGGGCTACCACGAGAAAGCCCGCGCCGTATTCGCCGGCCTTCTCGGCTTCGATCGCGGCGTTGATGGAGAGCAGGTTCGTCTGGTCGGCCACCTTCGTGATGGTGGTGACCGCCAGGTTGATGGTGGCGGCCCGATCGCTGATCTGGGCCAACTTGGAGCCGAACGACAGCGTGCTGTCGGCCAGTTGCCGCATGGTGCCATCCATGCTGGCCAGGTTCTTGCGGCCGTCGTTCGCCATCAATCCGGTATGGGCGGCCATGTCGTTGACCTCGGTCATCGTCCGCAGCAGTTCCTGACTGGTGGCTGAAATCTGCTTGACTGCCGCGACTGCCTGGCTCGTCGAGGCGCCGTAGTCGGTGATCACCTGCTGCTGTTCAACGGAGGTGGCCTGGATCGCCGTGGCGGTCGAGATCAGTGCCACCGACGATTTCTGGATCCGCCCGATCAGTCCCCGCAGGTTGTTGGTCATCGCCTGGATGGCGGTCAGCAGGGCGCCGGTTTCTTCGTCCCCGGTCGTGCCGTTCTCCAGGGCCATGCCCGTTGGCCGCAGGTCGCCCGCCGCCACCCTGCGGGCCACGTTCACGGCCGCCTGGATGGGGGTGGAAAAGCTTCGGGCCAGGGCGAGGGCCGCCAGCGTGACGCCGAGAATCGTGGCCAGCGACAGGCCGACGATCGCGGCCCGCTGCCACCGCAGCAGGGCATAGGCTTCGCTGGCGTCCTGCTTGACGCACAAGCCCCAGTGGAAGGTGGGCAGAAACCGCCAGGCCGCCACCACCGGCTGCCCCCGATAGTCGATCGCCGCTCCATACCCCTCCTCGCCCTTGGCGGCCCGCTGGGTCGCCGACCCCCGCGTCGTACCCAGAGGGATCAGTTTGCGAAACGCCGCGTCGGTTTCGTGACGCAAGGGCGCCGTGACCAGCACGTTGTCGCCCTGCCGTTCGCCCGTCACGATCTCGCCCGTGTTTCCCAGGCTGCTGAGGTCGGAAAGAATCTGCCAGACGCGTTGCGGTCCCAGCCCGAGTGCCAGCACGCCGACGACACTGCCTTCGTCGACGATCGGACTCGTCACGAAGGCCACCGGCTCCCCGGCCCTGCCAAGCGACTGGAACGTGCCGAATTCGGTCTGCAGCGTGGTGCGGGATCTCTCGAAGCCGCCGGCCAGAGGGGTTGATGCGGACCCGCCGGTCAGCACCGAGGAGCCGAGCGGCACCGAGTCGTCCAGAGCGAGGACGATACGGCCCGTGGCGTCGATCACGAGCAGGTGCGAGTAGCCAAACGCCTGAGCCGCATGCGCAAGAAACCCCGCGACCCCCGAGGTGTTCTCACCCAGGGCCTTGCGCAGCGCGGCGGTGGCCTCGACTGTGCCGGTGCCGCCGGGGATCGATCCCAGTTCGCGGGCCAAGCGGATCACGTCCGGTTCGCCGGACAGCGCCCTGCCATCACGGATTCGCTCCATCGCATACGACTCCAGTTCTGTGGCCTTCGTCGCGGCAGTGCGCACCAGGATCTCGCGGACGGAGTTCTCCAGTGCGTTGGAGGCGATCAGGGCGGTGACTGCCGTCAGGACCGCGCAGGGAATGAGCGCGATCACAAGGAACCAGAACAGCAGTCGCCTCGCGATCGAACGCCGCATCGCGGCTGGGGCTGACGGGGCTGCGGAGCCGGGGACCATCAGGTCGCCGGATGGCTGGGACGCCAGTGGTGCGCTGAGGTCCACCGGGGAAGAAGACTGCATGGCGGCGCCGGCACTCAGTGAGGGGGAAGAGGCGAGAGGGAAGAGGCTGGAGAAAAGCGACGGTCCGGCGTCGTGCCGTCCATCCCCAGCAATCTTTGCCCATCTTTCGTGGCAAGGCGATTCCTTGGCACCGGAAATTCCCCGCGCAGCGTCACAACCGGCACAATCGGCGTCCTTCGCCTCGCTGGCCGCGGAAAGCGAGGCGAGCACCGGGCTCCACTCGGCAGGACTTGTGGCACCGCCGCCGCGGTTGCACCTCCGCCGTGGCGGAATCACCGCCGCGGGGCAATCACCGCCGCGGGGCAATCACCGCCGCGGGATCAGCCCGCCTTGATGCGGATCGGGGCTGCGGCATCCTCGTCAGGCACCCGCAGCCGAAGCGTCGCGGCCGGGGGAGCCCGTCGCTCCTGCACGAAACCACGCGTACCGGCGGAAAGAAACTCCTGCAGATGGGCGACGGGGCCGCCCGTGAACTCGGTCCGCAGGGCCTCCAGAACGTCCTTCCAGGGAAGGCCGCGGCGGTAGATGAGACGGTAGGCCGACTTGAGCGAGGCGATATCCTCCGACGTATGGCCACTACGCCGCAGGCCGACGACGTTCAGCCCGACGATGCAGCCGCTCTGCCCGTCGAGCAGCATGAACGGCGGAACGTCCTGGACGACGCGGGCATGCCCGCCCACCATGGCGAGGCGGCCGACGCGGCAGAACTGGTGCACCGCGACGGCCCCCGAGACGAAGGCACGATCCGACACCGACACGTGGCCACCGAGCATCGCTCCATTGGCGAAGATGGCGTGGTTGCCGACCGTGCAGTCGTGGCCGAAATGTCCGCTTGCCATGACGTAATTGCTGCTGCCGACCGTCGTCGCGGTCTCCGGCTTGAGCGCCCGATGGATCGTGACGTATTCGCGGAACACGTTGTTGTCGCCGATCACGACCCGGCCGATGTGCTGGGGGCGGCCGGCATGCTGAGGGGCCCCGCCGATGACGGAATGCTCGCAGAATTCGTTGTTCACGCCCGCCTTCACGCCCGACTTCAAGATGGCGCCCGACGCGACCACGCAGTGGTCGCCGAGTTCGACGTCGGCCTCCACGCTGGCAAATGCCCCGATACTCACACCGACGCCCAACCGGGCCTCGGGACTCACGTTTGCCAGCGGATGAATGCTCACGGGGTGTTCCACGCCGGATTGGGGCCGCCGTTGCCGCGGTCGGGTCGACGGGAAGCGTCGACGGAAGCGTTTTATCGGCTTATGCGGATGGTCGATTCAATGTCAGTTTGACCACGAAGGCAGATATCCCCTCTCCTCTCCCGGCTCGCCAGACTGTGGAAAGTCGCTACACTGCGGCCGCGAGGCATTTTCGCCGAGGAGATTTCGACCATGACGGATCGCGAAGACCGGTACGCTGCTGCGGAAACCCTGAAAAATGAGGGGAAACTTGCCGATGCGGTGGCCTCGCTCGAGGCGCTTGTCGCGGAGCAGCCCGACTTTGCGCTGGCCCATTCGGCATTGGCGGCCTGGTGCACGCGACTGGAACGACACGAAGAGGCGATCCAACATGCCCGTAAGGTCTGTGAGATGGAGCCGAAAGACCCGTTCAGCTACACCGCGCTCAGTGTGGCGTGCATGCGCGGCGGCCGCATTGCCGAGGCCGAGGACGCCCTGGCCAAGTCGCGGATGCTGCAAGGGGGCCACTAGCGGGGGGCGATGACGCGGGCCACTGACGTCACTGGCCGAGTGCTGTCTCGAGGGCCTTGAGCCGCGCCTTATCGCCGGCGGAGAGCTGGTGGGGAAGGAGCCCGAGTTTCTTTGCGTCCGCGAACGCTTTGCGGGCCGCTTCCAGCTGCTGCTCTGATGCCAGCGCGGAAGCGAGGTGGAGGTATTTCGTGGCCGTCGGTATCAGGAGTGACTCATTGAAGTCGGCAATAGCTGCGGGTGCCCTGCCCGTTTCCAGCAGAACGAGGCCCCGCGTGTCGAGGACGTCGGGAAGGGGGCCCAGTTCCTCAATGGCGCGGTCCACCAAACGCTCGGCCTCCGCGGCCGTGGCCGGGGCTGTGAGATGGAAAGCGAGGTTGTTGGACGCCACCGCGGCTTGCTGGGCAGAGAGATCCTTGCGGCCGAGGAGGGAGCGGTATTCAGCCACGATGTCGTCATGGTTGCGGGTGGCACTGACAAAGTCCGCAAACAACAGGGCCAGGTTCGGCGAGTCTGGGTCCTGACGGCGGGCTTTTTCAAACCACTGCTCGATCCGCTCGACCTGCAGTGATGTCGCGGCGGTGGCCTGCGACCCCAGCACCGCGATGGCCGTCCGGAGCAGGTTTTCCAAAGGAAGTGTGTCCCAGGAGGCTTCAAGCAGATCGAACGCCTCGTCGGCCCTCTGCGCCCGCCCCAGGAATCCCGCCCGGGCGAGCACGCCATCGGTCGATACGGCCGCGTATTGGGTGAAGATCTGGTCTGCGGCCGCGTTGAGTCCCAGTTCCTCGAGCAAGGTGGCGAGGGGGCCAAACTGGCGGGCCATCTCGGGCGACGCTGCTGCTGCGGGCATCAGCTTTCGGGCGGCAGCCACCGCGGCCTCCCGGTTGTTTTCCGCCAGCGCCACCTTGGCCTGAATCGCGGTGACGATCGGGGCGTTGGGGAGGCGATCCGCCAGCGTTTTCAACCAGATCCGCGCAGCGTTCAGATCCTTGTGCTGAATCATTTTTTCGATCAACAAGGCCTGGAACGTGGGAGGGGTATTTGGTGCCGATGCGATCGACAGGAGTTCGTCACGGGATTCGTTCCAGCGGCCCAATTGCTCGAGCAGTTGTGCTTTTTGTGTGCGCTGCGCGGTGGAGAGCGGCTGTATTGAGGCAAGTGTGTCGAGAAGGCCGAGTGCCTGCCGCCAGCTGCTGGGCTCGGGTCGTGGAGCGAGGATCGCGATCTGCAGGGCCACGTCTTCGGCTGCCAACCGGCCATTCTGATCAGCGTTGTCATCGATCAGCGCCAGTGCACGGTGCAAGTCCCGGTAGCTGCCGGTTTGAATGGTCAGGTCGGCGAGCATCCTCCTCGCCCAGATGGCGGTTCGCTGCATGGCGGGGTCGTCCGATGCGGCGGCGATGATCGTCTGGAGTTGCTCGCGGGCGGCGGACAGTCTTCCCTGACGGATCAGGAACGCGGCCAGGCTTCGGATGGCGGCAGGATTGCCGGGAGCGGCCGTGAGCGCTTCACGGAAACTGCGTTCCGCGTCATCGATCCGTCCAAACAATTCATGCCCTTGTGCGAGAAGCAACTGCCGCTGGGGCGGGGCGAGATTCTCAGCCCCCTTGTCCACCGTTTGTTCGGCAGCCCGTCCGTTGCCCGTCGCGACCTGCGTGAGGAGCAACGCCATCCATCCTTCCGGCCGGTGCGGATCGGCGTCGACAGCCTCTTGGAGCACCTCGAGCGCCCGATCGGTCTTGCCAGCCCGGGCGAGCAACTGTCCGAACCAGATGAGATCGCTCGCACTGTTCTTTCGGTTGCTCGCCAGGGCGCCCTCCGCCACCGCGACGGCTTCGTCGAACTGGCCCGTCCGCAGATCGATTTCCGCGGTCACGCGTTCCAAACCACCCAGACCGTCAGGGCCGACCATCGCGAGGGCCTGCTGCGCCTCCTCGAGACGATTCGAGAGGTAGAACAGCGAGACGAGTTGGCGGATCACCGCAGGGTTTGCCGGGCCCAACTGCGTGGCTTGCTGCAGTCGCTCGATTGCGGTCGGGATGTCGCCGCGGAGGATCGCGATCTCGGCGAAAAGCTGTTGGATCTGCGCCCAGCCGGGCCTGTCGTTCTCGGCTTCGATGAGAAGATTCTTGGAGGCGTCCAAGAGCTCGTTTTCGGCGGGAGACAGAATAGACGGTTCGGTGCCGTCCGACGCGACGGCTGCCGCCGCGAGGGCCTTCGACTGTGATGCTCGTACACGAAGCAGCAGCGTGGCGGCGGCCGTCACACGGCTTTGGGGGCTCGTCAGCCCTGTCACCCGGCTGATCTCCTCGGCGCCGGCCTGCGCTTTCTCGACATCGCCCCTTTCGCAGGCCAGTTCAAACAATGCCTTGCGGATGACGATGTCGTCGGGGGTTTTCTTGAGCGCGGCACGCCAGACCCGCTCGGCCTGCTCAGGGTATCCCTTGCCCCGGTGGACCGAGGCGATCGTGGAAAGCACTTGGACAGCCTGATCGTTCGGCAGAGCAAGTGCCTTCTTTTCGAGCTGCGCCAGGGCCGCGGCGGACTCATCCGCCGGCGCCCGCGACGCGATCTGCGTCCGAACCGTGAGCAGTTGTGGATCGTCTGCAATCTCCGCGGGCGCCGTGTCGAGCAGGGCGCGTGCCGCCGCGGGCCCCTCCTCTCGCAGCGTCAGGATCGCGAGCGCCGCTCGCGGCTGAACGCTCGACGGCTTTGCATCCACCAGCTTCCGCAGGATCTCGAACGCCGCCGGTGAGTCACCCTGCCTGATGAGAAGATCGGAACGGAGCAACGCGATCTGCACATCAGAGACGGCTGGAGATTGCTCGAGCTGATCGAGGAGCCGCTTGACCTGGGACCAATCGCGGTTGGCCGGCGTCCGCCTCATCTGGTCTGCGATACGGAGCTGGATCAGCGGGGACCAGACCTCGGGCAGCATGGTCAGCCGGTCCGGCGGGAGCGAGGCGGCGACGGCTTCGAGTTCGGCACGAGCCGCGTCAGGCTTGCCGGAGGCCGCCAAGGCGTTGGCGATGCCGATCCGCGCGGCCAGTGAGTTGTAGTCTCCGAGGAGCACCCGCTGGTTGGCCGCGAGTTGCTCGTCAAACTGCCCCAGCATTTCGTGGCACTGTCCGAGGAGGAGGTCGACCTGCCTGGTCAAATCATCCGATTCCGCGACGAGTGGGCGGACCGACTCGAGCTTCCGTTGGGCGGTCAGCCAGCGTTTTCTCGCCATCAACAGTCGCGACTGAAGGATGCCGACCACCGGCCATTTGTCGCCTTGAAGTCGCACGACCGTGTCGATCGTCTCTTCCGCCTCGTCGAGCCGGTTTGCCTGCAGCAGGATGTCGCCCAGCATTCGCAGCAGCGCTGGCTGGCCCGGCTGCGCCGCCAGGCCCTCGCGGAGAACGCTCACGGCCGTCTCGACATCCCCACGCTGCATGGCAACGGCAGCAACGCCCCGGTAGGAACGCTCGTCGTCGGGATACAGCTTGCGGGCCTTGGCTGCGATCTGGTCTGCGGCGTCATGCCTCTTTTCCGACATCGACAGTTCGAGGTCGGCGAACAGCACGTTGGGATTGTCGGGGTCAATGGCGGCCGCCGACCTGAACGCAGCAGTCGCCTTTGCCAGGTTGCCTTGGGCTCGATGCCATCCCGCGAGGGTGAGCCATGTCGCGACATTCTTCGGATCGGTGATGGTGAGCTGCTCGAGGACGACCAATCCCGAGTCTGGCGCATTGAGCTTCTGCGTCAGCAGGTTCGCCAGCAACACGGACGCCTCGCCCACGCTCGCACCCGTTTTCGGTTCCGCGTCCGCGATGAAAGTCTTGGACTCCATATCGAATCCAATGATCGCGGCGGCGGCTGCGGCGGCCTCCTCGAACTTGCCGCTGCCGACGAACGCCCTAATTCGCAGCACGTTGATGGCATCCAGGTCGAGGGCCGCCTGAGCATCGTTCCCCGCCTGAGCATCGGCTCCTGCGGGGTCGGCCGCGATCCGCTCGAGGAGAACCGCCAATTCTTGGCTGGCATCGCCGAACCGTCCGAAGCGGATCATCCATTCCGCCAATCGGTGGCGGAGCAGGAGATCATCCGGATTCTTGCGGACTGCGGTTTCGAGCACGCTGTAGGCGTAGCCACGGTTTTCCTTCGTGGCGGTGGGGCGTTCGGCAAACTCGATCAACAGTCGGGCAAATTCAGCCTGCGCATCCGCGTCGTCTGGCTTGTAGGCGAGGTACCGCGAAAAAAATCCCAACGCCTCCGTGGAGTTGCCCTCCTGCTGCTTGGACCGCGCCATCCGCACCAAGGCGCCCGCATTCCGTCGAACCTGAAACTGGTGGACGAAGGCAACGGTGACCAACGTGGTGGCTACGACGGCCAGCACCGTGATCAGGACGCGGACATCAAGGCGTTTTGCAGAACGAGTCACAGGATGGGAGGCCTGAGCAGGCGGTGGGAAAGCAGGTATTTCAGAGTCTATACCGGGCCTGCGTGCCCCGCCCGCCTTCCTTATCAGGGACTTTCGCCGGTGCGGCCGCCGCTGGCAGCAGAACCCCCAAAGATTTGAGAGTCGCCTGGACGATGATCCGACTGGGCAGACTTTTCCGGCTGCGGCGGAATTGACGGACAGGGCGGCCGTGCCGTTGAGGCGAGGGCAACTGGAATGGATGGAATCGTGCGTGAAAGCCTCCTTCGGCCCCAGATGCGGCAGTCTTGTCGCCTCTGGATCGGGGTGATGATTGCGGTCACGCTGGCAGGCCCCCTGCAGGCCGCCGAGCCGGCGACGACGCGGCCGACCCAGCCGCGGGCCGGGCAGATTCGGCCTGCTGGCGGTGCTCAGTCATCCTCCCGGCCGGCAGCGGGGAGAACCGGCGAACAAACCCCCGCCCGGAGTCCGAAGGTCGATCATGCTGTGATGCCGGCAGGCGGTATGGCGGCGGGGCAGACCCGTTGCGGTCAGTGCCAAAAGGCGGCCTGTCCGCAGTGCCGGCTTGCCGAGCCGCACAATCATGCACATTCACAGTGCCAGCACGGCCTCTGCCCGGCCCATTGTCCGGTGCGTCCTGAAGTGTTTGGGTTCTACGGCACGCAGTGGCGGCGGTGGCCCGGCTCGGGTGTGGTTCCGGCCTCGAACAATGAAGCAGCCACTCCAGCCCGGCCTCCGCGGGCGGAAGTCCCGGGCGCCGAGGAAGAATCGCTCGCGCCCGATGCCGCCGCAGAAGACCTGCCCGTCCCGGCCGCTGTCGATCCACAGTCGTCCGATCGATCATCACCCTTCGACGATGCGGCAGCGGTTGACGACACCCGCGACGATGAGGCCGAGAGCGAGGCCCGCTCCGCCCCCAAGCCAATGGCAGCGTCGGGCGAAGAATCTAACAAGATGGTGAGCCAGACCGCCTGGCGGACGTTCACCGCCGCGCCGCCGCGGCTCGCGGTCCAGCGGTGAACGCCGCCAGACCATCGTGAATGCGAGAGGCGGGAGTCGAACCCGCACGCCTTGCGGCACTGGAACCTAAATCCAGCGCGTCTGCCAGTTTCGCCACTCTCGCGCAACCGTCGCCGATCAGTCTACCTTCGATCCACGTGCCTCCGTACCGCCGCCCCACCGGTCGATGCTCCCTGCCGGGGTATCGAGGAGCCGGTCGAGGCTGCCGCGGCCGGCCTCATCCCGGGGCGGCCAAGTCGCCAACAACAGCTCGTGGAGTGTGTCGTCGGCCGACGTCCGACCCAGTCTGGCAAACCGGATTTCTAGCAACAGCACGCACCTAGCGGGCGTATTGCGCGCATTCCACTGCCGGGCGAGTGCCGCGGCGATCGCCGGTGCGAAGATCCGCTGACGGGGCCGGGGCAGTACCCAGAAGAGCTTGTGCCAGCGGTGGTGCGGCAGGGATGTGAACCCCGCGGCGGGCCGCTCCGTCTCGAGCGGCCGGCCGTCACGGAGAAGGTCGACGACGTTGCCGTTTGCCAACTCGGCCCGCGCGTAGACCCACTGCTCCTGGCGCTCGACATCTCCGAACATGCGCCACTCCTGATGCATGCAGGGAATGTTGATCAGCGACCTGACGGGTCGGGGCAGCGGACTGCGGCGCCACGGCGTCACGTCGTGCACGAGGCTCACCAGCGCAATCGCCCCCGCGGCGAGGCAGGCCCAGCGCGTGGCCCAGGATTCCCGGCCGGCCGAAGCTTCGGGGCCGTGGCAGCCGGCCACTCCTCGGGTGTCGAGCCGATTCCAAAACTCCGGCGGCACCAGCGCCAGCCAGGCCGCCAGGCCCACATATCCAAACAGCCCCACCGTCATCGTGAGGCAGACGGCGAGGTGGAACAGCATGAACAGGATGACGAGGCAGCCGCGGACCCGTGCCGCTGGTGCTGCGATCAGCAACACAGGACCCAGAAGTTCGATCACGAGCACGGCCCACGATGCCGGGCGTGCCATCCAGCCTGTGCCCAAGAGCCAGGCCCCCAGCGGCGTGCCGTGGTCGTGGACCGACATCGCAAAGCGGACAGCATCGCCAGAGAACCAGACGTCATTCCACTTGGAGAGTCCTGCGGCGAGGTAGACGACGGCGATCTGCAGCACGAGCGCGACGGTCGCCGACGAAAAGACCTGCCCGCGGCGGTTGTCGCGGCGGGCATCCCACGACCAGACTGAGCCGAGCGGCAGGAACATCCCCCAAAAGAGCAGGCAGGCCAGCCAGGCGTCGCCCGCGTTGGTGGCCGGCGCGGTCCGTCTCAAGATGCTCACGACCGCCAGCCACGATGCGATCGTGGCACAGCGAGTGAGGCATCCCACCGTCAGCAGCAGACCTGCCGCCGCTTCCAGGCCGAGGATGGCCGGCCCCCCCCAGTCGGCGGCGACGAGCGTGGCCAGCGACCATGCGCACGGATCGTCGAGGTAGTGCCGCAACAATCCCAGGGGAAACATCCCATCCGGGGCAAACATCAGCGAGACGTCGCGGCTGCGGAGCAGGGCGTCGCTGGTGACGAGCAGGCCGATCGCGGTCCGAAAGGCGGCCAGGCTACGTAAATCGAGCGTGAAGGCCCGCCGCGCCAGCATCGTGAGCCTCGTGTCCTGCGGGGGTGTTTCTTGAACAACTCGCGGGTCGAAACTACAACAACGGCCGTCCAGGGATCGATCCCAACTGTTTACTCAACCGCCTGTTTCGAGGAGAACCCCGAGCGATGCATGTTCCACTGGTGGTGCTGGGTGGCGGTCCGGGCGGCTATGCCGCCGCCTTCCTGGCAGCTGATCTCGGCATGGCGGTGACCCTGGTGGAGCGCGACGAACGGCTGGGCGGCACCTGCCTGCTGCGGGGCTGCATCCCGTCCAAGGCGCTCCTGCACGTGGGCCGCGTGCTGACCGAGACCCGCGAGATGGAGGAGTGGGGGGTCCACTTCCCGCGGCCCACGGTGAATGTCGACGCGCTGCGGGCTCGCAAAGACAAGGTCATCTCCGCGCTCACCGGCGGCCTTGGCCAGTTGGCCCGCCGTCGCAACGTGACCATCGTGCGGGGGAATGCCCGGTTTACGAACCCCAACACCCTTGAAATCGCCGCTGCGACGGCCGGCGGCGCCAGCCAGACCCTCACGTTCGACCACTGCATCCTGGCCAGCGGCTCCCGTCCAGCGCGGATCCCGGCCTTCGACATCGGCAGTCCGCGGGTGATGGATTCGACCGGTGCGCTCGAACTGGCCGACATTCCGGAGTCGCTGCTCGTCATCGGTGGCGGCTACATCGGCCTGGAGATGGGCACCGTCTACGCCGAACTCGGCACGCGTGTCTCGGTCGTCGAGCTCACCGACACACTGCTGCCCGGGGCCGACCGCGACCTCGTCAAGCCGCTGCAGCAACGGCTCGAGAAGCTGTTCGAAAAGATTCATCTCCGCACGAAAGTCGTGAAGTTGGAGGATGCCGGGGAGTCTGTCCGCGTGCACTTCGACGGGCCGGATGGGCCGAGTGTGCGGGAGTTTTCGCGGGTGCTCGTGGCCGTGGGCCGGCGACCGAATTCCGACGGTATCGGGCTGGAAAGCACCGGCGTGAATGTCAATGCGAAAGGCTTCGTGGAGGTTGACGACAAGCAGCGGACGGCCGATCCGCACATTCTGGCGATCGGCGACGTCTGCGGTGAGCCGATGCTGGCGCATCGAGCGAGCCACCAGGGCAAGGTGGCGGTCGAGGTATTGCACGGCGAGCCGGCCGTGTTTGCACCGAGGGCCATCCCAGCCGTGGTATTTACCGATCCCGAAATCGCCTGGGCTGGGCTTACTGAGAATGAGGTGGCTGTGTCGGGTCGCGTGGTCGAGATCAGCCGTTATCCGTGGGCAGCCAGTGGACGGGCCCATGCCTTGGGGCGGACTGACGGCATGACAAAGGTGCTCGTCGATCCCGAGACCGATACCGTGCTCGGCGTGGGGATCGTGGGGCCCGGCGCCGGCGAACTGATCGCCGAGGGGGTGCTGGCGATCGAAATGGGCTGTTCGGCCCGCGATCTGATGGAGTCGATCCACCCGCATCCGACGCTCAGCGAAACGGTGGCCTTCTCGGCCGAAAACTACTTCGGCCTCGCCACCGAGATCTACCGACCCCGTGCAGAAACCGCCAAGTAGAGGCTACCCTGTCGTGTCCTGTATGCCGGCCCCTTGCAGCCGGGAGCCGGGATCGGCGGAAGCTCGAGGAGCTTTGGGGCATATCCTTGCCCCCGCGACGAGACTTCTGCCGTCCCGGCGGCGGGACGGGCGAATGGGCTTTACGCCCCTCGGAACCATCGGAATAATGGGTAAAGTTCGCCCACCTTTCCGGAGCACTCCATGGCCAGCCCCGACATCGATCAGACCGGCAGCGAAGTTGTTGAGGAGGTAGGGGCAGCAAACGGGCGGTCCGGCAGCGGCGGAAATCTGCCCAAAGGGGGCCATGCTCCCATGTCGATCGGCCAGATGAGTGACAGCACGAGCGGGCAGCCGGTGCGTGCCGATGGCGTGGCCGCCGTCGACTCAGATCCCACGGAGACGACCGAGTGGCTCGACTCCCTGCGGTATGTCATCAACAGCCGCGGCTCCGATCGGGCCGCCTATCTGCTGCATGCCATCGAGCAGGAGGCCTACCGGCTGGGTGTGCCGATCCCGTTCTCCACGACCACGCCGTACGTCAACACGATTCCGGCCGACAAGCAGCCGCCTTTCCCGGGCAACCGCGAACTCGAGCGGCGGATCAAGAGCATCATCCGCTGGAATGCGATGGCAATGGTGGTGCGGGCCAATCGCGAAGACAAGAGCATCGGCGGCCACATCTCCACCTTCGCCTCCTCGGCGACGCTCGTGGAAGTGGCGATGAACCATTTCATCCGTGGCCGCGGCGACGACTACTCGGGCGACCAGGTCTATTTCCAGGGGCATGCCTCGCCGGGCATCTACTCCCGTGCGTTCCTCGAAGGCCGGCTCAGCGAGAAGAAGCTGGAGAATTTCCGCCGCGAATTGGCAGAGGGGGGCGGGCTTTCGAGCTACCCGCATCCCTGGCTGATGCCCGAGTTCTGGGAGTTTCCCACGGTGTCGATGGGGCTCGGGCCGCTGATGGCCATCTACCAGGCCCGGTTCAACAAGTATCTGCAGGATCGCGGCATCAAGGACACGAGCAAGCAGCACGTCTGGTCGTTCATCGGCGACGGCGAGTGCGATGAGCCGGAGACGCTCGGCGCGATTTCGCTGGCGGCCCGCGAGAAGCTCGACAACCTCGTCTTCGTCATCAACTGCAACCTGCAGCGGCTCGACGGCCCGGTGCGTGGCAACGGCAAGATCATCCAGGAGTTGGAAGGGGTCTTCCGCGGCGCCGGCTGGAACGTCATCAAGGTGATCTGGGGCGACGAGTGGGATCCGCTGCTCGCGAAGGACGAGAAGGGCAAACTCGTCAAGCGGATGAACGAGATCGTCGACGGGCAGTATCAGAAGTATGTCGTCATGCCCGGCGGTTACATCCGCGAGCACTTCTTCGGCGGTGATCCGGAGCTGGCCGAGATGGTATCGCACCTCTCCGACGAGAAGCTCAAGAAACTGCGACGCGGCGGCCACGATCCCGAGAAGGTCTACGCGGCTTACGACGCGGCGATGAAGTGCCACGGCAAGCCGACCGTGGTGATCGCCAAGACGATCAAGGGCTACGGCCTCGGCGAGGTGGGCGAGGGTCGCAACGTCACCCACCAGCAGAAGAAGCTCAACGAGGAGGAGTTGCGGGCCTTCCGTACGCGATTCGGGATTCCGATCTCGGACGACGAGGTTTCCAAGGCCCCGTTCTACCGGCCGCCGGAAGATTCACCCGAGATGAAGTATCTGCGGGAGCGTCGCGCGGCCCTCGGCGGCCCCGTGCCGACCCGGCCGAAGCAGGCCCCGGCGCTGAAGACGCCGTCGCTTGCGGAATACGCGAGCTTCATCGAGAAGAGTGCCGGCCGTGAGGTTTCCACGACCACGGGCGTGGTCACGCTGATGGCATCGCTTCTGAAGGACAAGCACGTCGGCAAGTACATCGTTCCGATCGTGCCCGACGAGTCGCGGACCTTCGGCATGGATCCGCTCTTCAAGCAGTGCGGCATCTATGCCCACAGCGGCCAGCTCTACGAGCCGGTCGACTCGGATCAGCTGCTCTATTACCGCGAGGCCAAGGACGGACAGATTCTCGAGGAGGGCATCACCGAGGCGGGGAGCATCTCGAGCTTCATCGCCGCCGGCACGGCCTACGCCAGCCATGGCGTGCCGATGATCCCGATCTTCATCTACTACTCGATGTTCGGGTTTCAGCGGATTGGCGACCAGATCTGGGCCGCCTGCGACTGCCGCGCCCGTGGGTTCCTGCTCGGCGGCACCGCCGGCCGGACGACGCTCGCCGGTGAGGGACTCCAGCATCAGGACGGCAACAGTCAGCTGTTCGCCATCGCGTATCCCACGGTGAAGGTCTACGACCCGGCGTTCGTCTACGAGGCGACGGTTATCATGCTCGACGGCATGGACCGCATGTATGCCAAGGGTGAAGACTGGATCTACTACATCACGGTCTACAACGAAAACTACGAGATGCCGCCGATGCCGGCGGGCTGCGCAGAGGGCATTCTCAAGGGTATGTACAGGCTCCGCGAAGTGCCGGCAGCAGGGCCGCTGCCGCACGTGAACCTGCTCGGCTCGGGTGCCATCCTGCGGGAGGTGATCCGGGCATCCGAGCTGCTGGCTGAGCACTGGGGTGTGCCCAGCACGGTGTGGAGCGTGACCAGCTGGAAGGAGTTGCGTCGGGAGGCGCAGGAGTGCCGCCGCTGGAACATGCTGCATCCGGAGGCGACGCCCCGGCGGAGCTACCTCGAAGACCAGGTGGCTGGAGTGAAGGGTGTTTTCGTGGCGGCCAGCGACCACGTACGGACGGTTCCCGAGCAGCTCGATCCCTGGATTCCAGGGGGACTGTTCACGCTGGGCACCGACGGCTTTGGTCGCAGCGACACCCGTGGTCCGCTGCGGCGGCATTTCGAGGTCGATGCCGAGTGCATCGCCATCGGCACGCTGTCGCGGCTGGCGGCGGAGGGCGCCATCGGAGCGCACGTCGTGGCCGAGGCCATCCGGCGGCTGGGTGTGAATCCCGACAAGATCGATGCCGCATCGGCCTGAGGCTGACCACAGACGGCGGATGCGTTTCCCGAATCGAGTCTGTTTCTGAGATCACGGCAAGAAGACAACCCGAAGAGTCAACAAGAGCAACGGAGTCCATGGCAACCGAATTCAAGCTGCCCGATCTGGGCGAAAACATCGCGTCTGGCGATGTCGTGACCGTCTTCGTTTCGGAAGGCGATGTGGTGAAGCCGGGGCAGGCGCTCTTGGAGGTGGAGACCGACAAGGCGGTGATCGAAGTGCCGTGTCCACCGGGCGGCCGCATTGCCCAGGTGCTCGTCAAAAAGGGCGACACGGTCAAGGTGGGGCAGACGCTCGTGTTGCTCGATGCTGCCGGCGCTGCTGCGGCTCCCGCCAAGCCGGCTCCGCAAGCTCCTACGCAAGCTCCGCCCCAAGCCCAATCATCGTCGCCAGCACCCACGCCGGCACCGAAGCCGCTGGCGGCTCCTGCTCCCGTTCAGCCGGTGGCGGCTGCGGCCGCGCCGGCCGCTGTTGCGAGCAGCCAGCGGGCTGCAGTGGCGGAGCCCGCGGATGCGGCCACGACCGCTGTCGATCCCGCTGGCCCCGCGGTGCGGCGTCTGGCGAGGGAGTTGGGCGTCGATCTGGGGCGGGTTCGGGGCAGTGGTCCGGCCGGCCGAATCGTGCGTGAGGACGTGATCACCGCCGTTCGGCAGGCTGGCGGTCAGGGCACGGCCACGAGGTCTCGTGCAACCGACTCCGGCTCGACGGAACGGGACGACTGGGGGCCGGTTCGTCGCGAGCAGCTGTCGCGGATGCGGAAGACGATCGCCACGAACATGGTCCGCAGTGTGTCGACGATTCCGCACCTCACGAATTTTGACGACGCCGACGTGACGGAGCTCGAGCATCTCCGCAAGGCGAGCACTCAGGAATACGCGAAGAGCAACATCAAGCTGACCGCGCTTGGGTTTGTGATCAAGGCGGTGAGCCTGTCGCTTCGGCAGCATCCGGTCGTAAACGCCTCCATCGACATGGAGAAGGGCGAGCTCGTCTACAAGGACTACGTCAACATCGGCCTGGCGGTCGACACGCCCCGTGGTCTGGTCGTGCCCGTCCTCCGCAACTGCGACACGATGTCGATCCCGCAGCTCGCCCAGGCCGTCGCCGATACGGCCGAGAAGGCCAAGAACGCGCAGTACGGCATCGAGGATCTCCGGGGCGGCACCTTCACGATCAGCAACCTCGGCGCGATCGGTGGAACCTATTCCACGCCGATCATCAACTGGCCCGAGGTGGCTATCCTGCTGGTTGGCCGCTCGCGAAAGATGCCGGTGGTTCGCGACGACCGCATCGAAGCCCGGCTGATGATGCCGCTGTCGCTCTCCTACGACCACCGGGTCATCGACGGTGCCGCCGCCGCCCGGTTTCTCAAGGAGATCATCGGGTATCTGGAGAGCCCGGGACGGCTGCTCCTCGCGATGTGAACCTTGGCGATGTGAACCTTGGCGATGTGAACCTTGGCGATGGGAGCATCAGGACCGCGAGTTGCCCTCTGTCACCGACCTCAATTTCGAACCCCCGACCCGAACGCCACGACCTGCAGGGCCACCAGTGAGTACGACCGACAGTATCGATGCGGCGGGAACTGCAAACCTCGCCTTTCTCGAGGAACTCTTCGAGCAGTATCAGAACGATCCGTCCAGCGTGGATCCCGAGTGGCGGAGCTATTTCGAGGCGATGAGCACGGGGATGGTGGCCCCGGCACCCATTGCGGCAGGGGCCAACGTGGCCCGCATGGCTTCAGCTTCGGCATCGTCTCCGGCTTCGGCCGTCTCTGGCACGAATGGCGCGGCCCATGCGCCGGCGGCAGCGCAGCCGGTCACCAAGCTCGTGGCACCCGATGGCATCGCCACGGGGCATGCCGTGGCAATCGCCAACGGCGACGTGCGATTGCCCAACGCGCCGGCCGGTGAGGCGATGCCGCTGCCGCTGCCGGTGGCAACGGGCACGGCGGGCGAGGAGCGGGTGGCCTTCCTGCAGGATCGCGTCGACCAGCTCGTGCGGGCCTACCGCGTGCGGGGCCACTTGATGGCCGAGATCGATCCGCTGGGCCGGCCGCGGCCGGGGCTGCCGGAACTCGATCCGCAGTTTTACCACCTCACCGAAGCCGACATGGATCGGTCGTTCTCCACCGACACGATCGAGGGGCCGCAGTCGATGTCGCTGCGGCAGATCATCAAGCGGCTCCGCAACACCTACTGCCGGTCGATCGGCGTGCAGTTCATGCACATGGACGACCTGCGGGTGCGGCAGTGGCTGCAGGTGCGGATGGAGGGGTGTGAAAATCGCATCCAGCTCGACCGCAAGCAGCAGCTGCGGATCTACCGGCAGATGACGACCGCGGCGGTCTTCGAGGAGTTCATTCAGAAGCGGTTTCTCGGCGCCAAGAGCTTCTCGCTCGAGGGATCGGAGAGTCTGATCCCGCTGGTGGAGATGTCGATCGAGCGGGCGGCTTCGCAGGATATCGGCGACGTCGTGCTGGCGATGGCGCATCGCGGCCGTCTCAACGTGCTCGCGAACATCATGGGAAAGAGTCCGCAGCGGATATTCCGCGAGTTTGCCGACATGGATCCGGAACTTCACGTCGGCCGTGGCGACGTGAAGTATCACCTCGGCCACTCCACCGACTACGGCGCCGCCAACGGCCGGAGCGTGCACCTCACGCTCTGCTTCAACCCGAGCCATCTGGAGTTTGTGAATCCGGTGGCGATCGGCCGCATGCGGGCCCGGCAGGACCGGTCTGCGGATCAGGCCCGCCAGAACGGCATGGTGATCCTGATCCACGGCGACGCGGCCTTCGCGGGCGAGGGGATCATCCAGGAGACGCTGAACCTGAGCGAGCTGGAGGCGTATCGCACCGGCGGCACGCTCCACGTGGTCGTCAACAATCAGATCGGCTTCACGACCGGGCCGCGGGAGTCGCGGTCGTGCACGTATGCCACCGACGTGGCGAAGATGCTGCAGATTCCGATCTTCCATGTGAATGGCGAGGATCCGGAGGCCGTGGCGCAGGTGGTGAACCTCGCTTCGGATTTCCGTCGCGAGTTCCAGCGCGATGTCGTCATCGACATGTACTGCTTCCGCCGCCGTGGCCACAACGAGGCTGATGAGCCGGCGTTCACGCAACCGGCGCTGTATCGCGTGATCGAGCGGCGGCCGAGCGTGCATGAGAGCTATCTGGAAAAGCTCCTGAAGCTTGGCGAGATCACCCGTGAAGAGGCGATGCAGATCGCCGAGGAGCACCGGGCCCGGCTCGATGCGGAACTGTCGGTCGCCAAGAGTGACGACTATGTGCACCGGAGCGACGTCGGCGGCGTCTGGGCCTTCTACGTCGGCGGTCGTGAGCGGGAGGCCGCCGATGTGGATACGGGCGTTCGTCGCGAGGTGCTCGAGCACCTGCTCGACCGTCTCGTCGCGCTTCCGGAGGGTTTTCAGCCGCACGCCAAGATTCAAAAGTTCCTCGAGGGCCGTCAGCAGATGGCGCGGGGGGGACAGCCGCTCGACTGGTCGGCCGCCGAGGCGTTGGCGCTGGCGAGCCTGGCCACGCAGGGCATGCGGGTGCGGCTGTCGGGTCAGGACAGCCAACGTGGCACGTTCAGCCATCGCCATGCCGTGATCCATGACGTGGTGACCGACGACACCTACTGCACGCTGGAGCACCTCTCGTCTGACCAGGCTCCGGTCGAGATCTACAACAGCCCGCTCTCGGAAATGGGCGTGCTGGGATTCGAATACGGCTACAGCCTCGACTGCCCGGATGGCCTCGTGATGTGGGAGGCGCAGTTTGGCGACTTTGTGAACGTCGCGCAGGTCGTGATCGACCAGTTCATCGTGAGCGCCGAGGACAAGTGGAACCGGCTCTCCGGCATCGTGATGCTCCTGCCGCACGGTTTCGAGGGGCAGGGGCCTGAGCATTCGAGCGCCCGTCTGGAGCGTTTTCTGTCGCTGGCGGCCAAAGACAACATCCAGGTGGTGCAGCCGACGACTCCGGCGCAGATGTTCCACTGCCTCAGGCGGCAGGTGCTGCGGGTGTGGCGGAAGCCGCTGATCGTGATGACGCCCAAGAGCCTGCTGCGGAATCCGGCCTGCGTGTCGAACATGGACGAGCTCGTGACGGGCACGTTCCAGCGAGTGATTCCCGATCTGTCAGCCGTGCCAGCGCGGGATGTCCGCAGGATCCTGCTCTGCTCCGGCAAGGTTGGCTACGAATTGGAGAAGCGACGGCAGGAACTGGGCCGCCACGACGTCGCCATCGTGCGGGTCGAACAGCTCTACCCGTTGCCGAAGCGGGCGTTGGAGGCGGCGCTGGCCGACTACGCTCCGGGCACTCCGGCTGTCTGGGTGCAGGACGAGCCCGAGAACATGGGCGCCTGGCGATTCTTCCGCATCCACTTCGGCGACAAGCTGCTCGACCGGTTCCCGTTTTCGGGGGTGTGTCGGCAGAGTGCCGCCAGCCCTGCCACGGGCTCCAAGAAAAGTCACGACCTCGAGCAGAACGAACTGCTGTCAGCCGCCTTCCATAGCTAGTCATGAGCCCGTCGTGGCGGCGTTGGCCGCTACCAGACCTTCATTCACGACATTGATTCACGATTTACTCTTTCCTTTCCACCTCCTGCAACGCAACGGTCTCCCATGCCACTTGAATTGAAAGTCCCCGAAGTCGGTGAATCAATCACCGAGGTCATGATCGGCACCTGGAAGAAGCGGGAGGGGGATGTCGTCGCGATTGACGAGTCGGTCGTCGAAATCGAAAGCGACAAGGCGACGGTGGATCTGCCGGCCCCGCGGGCGGGAACGCTGACGAAGGTGCTCAAGGGCAGTGGTGAGAAGGCCAAGGTGGGCGAGGTGATCGGCTACATGGAGCCGGCAGGGGCCGGTGCCGTTGCTCCGGCGCCTGCGTCGCCCTCGCAACCGGTCGTCGATGTGAAGCGGACCGATGGACGGACCGACATCGGCTCGGTGCAGCCGCCTCGCGTGATGCCGGCGGCGGCTCGCGTGCTCGGTGAGGCGGGCGTGCCGGCGACGGCGGCGACTGGCACGGGCCCCGGTGGCCGGGTGACCAAGTCGGATGCCGTGGCGGCCACAGCGAAGCCTGCGGCACCGGCGCCCGTGGCCCGTCCGGCGGCGGTGGTGCCAGCCAAGACTGCAGGCAGCCTAGCCGCAGGGGGCAGCCGCGAGGAACGTTATGTGCTCATCAGCCCGATCCGCCAGCGGATCGCCGAACGTCTCGTCGAGGCGCAGCAGCAGGCGGCGCTCTTGACGACGTTCAACGAGGTCGACATGTCGGCCGTGATGGCGCTGCGGTCGAAGTTCAAGGACGTCTTTCAGGAGCGGCATGGCGTGAAGCTGGGCTTCATGTCGTTTTTCGTGCGGGCGGCGGTGGAGGCCCTCCGCGCGGTGCCGCAGGTGAACGCCGAATACCGTGAGCCGCACATCGTCTACCGCGACTACTGCGACATCGGGATCGCCGTGGGCGGCGGCAAGGGGCTGGTCGTGCCGGTGCTCCGCAACGCCGAGACGATGTCGTTCGCAGGCATCGAACTGGCGATCAACGATTTCGCCCGCCGCGCCGCCGACAACAAGCTCAAGCTGGACGAACTCCAGGGGGGCACGTTCACGATCTCGAACGGCGGCGTCTATGGATCGATGATGAGCACGCCGATCATCAATCCGCCGCAGAGCGGCATCCTTGGCCTGCACGCCATCCAGGATCGGCCGATGGCGGTGAACGGCCAGGTGGTGATTCGGCCGATGATGTATCTGGCGCTCACCTACGACCACCGGCTGGTCGACGGCCGCGAGGCGGTGACCTTCCTCAAGCGAATCAAAGACACGATCGAGGATCCGAGCCGCCTGATGCTCGAAGTGTGATGGCCCGATGCATTCAGAGCTGAATTCACATGGATTGGTTCGCCGGCTGCGGCATGCTCGTCGCCGGCGGATTTTGCTACAGGAGGCTCTTGGACGGTGGGTAGGTCGCTCGTGAGTCGCAAAATTCACCGACTCCTGCGCGTGCCTCCGACCGGCTCCTCAGCATCTGGAGATTTTGTTTCTCCCGTTCCGAATGGTCGGGATCATTTTTGAGCTAGGAAGCACATGGCACAGCATGATCTGGTGGTGATTGGTGGTGGCCCGGGTGGCTACGTCGCGGCGATCAGGGCTGCGCAATTGGGGATGACGGCCGCCGTCATCGAGAAGGAAGACAAGCTCGGGGGCACCTGCCTGCGGGTCGGCTGCATTCCCTCGAAGGCGCTGCTCGAATCGAGCCACAAGTTTGAGGAGGCCGGTCACGAGCTTGGAGTGCACGGCGTGAAGGTGGCGGGCGTCTCGCTCGACCTGCCGACGCTGATGAAGCGGAAGGACGACGTGGTCACGACGCTCTCCAAGGGGATCGAGGCGTTGCTCGCGAAGAACAAGATCACCCGACTCAAGGGCACTGGCCGGCTGGCCGGGCCGGGGAAGGTGGAGGTCACGGCAGCCGACGGGTCCAAGACCATGCTTGAAGCTGGAAAAATCATCGTGGCCGTGGGGAGCAAGAGCGTGGTGCTGCCAGGCGTCGAGGTCGACGGCCGACTTGTGGGCACGAGCACCGAGGCACTTGCGTTTGAGAGCGTGCCGGAACATCTGGTGGTGATCGGCGGCGGCTACATCGGTCTGGAACTGGGCAGCGTCTGGCGGCGGCTTGGCTCGAAGGTGACAGTGCTCGAGTATGCCGATCGGATTCTGATGGGCATCGACGCGGAGATCGCGGCGGAGGCCCTCACGCTCTTCCGCAAGCAGGGGCTCGATATCCGGCTGGGCATGAAGGTGAAGAGTGCAAAGGCCATCAACGGCCGGTGCGTCGTGGAGTGCGAAGGGCAGTCGCCGATCGACTGCGATCGCGTGCTGGCAGCGACGGGCCGCGTCCCCGCCACGGCTGACCTGGGGCTCGAGACGGTCGGTATAGCCACCGACAAGCGGGGCTGGATTCCCGTGGACGAGCACTTCCACACGTCGGCGGCTGGCGTCTACGCGATTGGCGACTGCATTCCTGGCCCGATGCTCGCCCACAAGGCCGAGGAGGATGGTGTGGCCTGCGTCGAGGGCATGAAGACGGGCTATTCGCACGTCGACTACGACCTCGTGCCGGCCGTCGTCTTCACGCATCCCGAGATTGGCGCCGTCGGCAAGACGGAGGAGCAGCTGGTGGCCGCGGGCATGGCCTTCAAGAAGGGCGTGTTTCCGTTCCGGGCCAACGGCCGGGCCCGCACGATCAACGACACGACGGGCAAGGTGAAGGTGCTGGCTGATGCGGTGACCGACCGGGTGCTGGGCGTGCACATCATCGGGCCAGCCGCCGGCGACCTGATTGGTGAGGCGGCGGCGGCGATGAGCTTTGGCGCGACGGCCGAGGACATCGGCCGGGTCTGCCATGCCCACCCGACGCTCCCGGAAGCGCTCAAGGAAGCGGCGCTCGCCGTGAGTGGTGGGGCGATCCACGCCTAGTCGGCGGTGGTCGTCAGCCAGCCACGTGCAGCATCCAGATGGCGAGCAGGGCGCGGGCCGACCAGAGGATCGTCCGCAGCCAGTTGGTGCGAACGAGGGCCGCCACCGTCGCGGGCGTGTGGCCGGCGTGCGTCAGTTGGCCATGCAGCGGCATCTGCACGAGCAGCGTGGAGAGCCAGAGAGCAGCCACCATGGCGAGGCCCGTCAGTGCTGCCGGCCGGCCGATCGCCGGAGGCGGGGAAATCGCGATGAGCGTGGCAGTGGCCGCCTCGACGAGCATGGGCGGAATCACGACGGGGCCGGTGCGACGCTGGTTCTCATCCGGATAATCGGGGCTGTGGGTCGTGTCAGTCCGGGCGAAGAGCGGATAGTGCACCATCTGCACGAACCAGATCAGTCCACACATTGCGGACGAAGCGAGTGCCTGAGCGGCGAGAATGATCTCGGTCGAAGTCACGCGTCTGCCGCCTCGCTCAGGTGGTGGAGCGGCGTTCGTCGGCTGCCACAGTCTGGTGGGCCTTCCAGGCCTGATAGAGCAGCAGTCCGAACGGCACCCACCAGATCAGGTCGTTCGTCGGCAGGGTCCAGCCGAAGGCCAGGGGCACTTCCCCTTTGGCGACGCCCATGACGTATCCGAGCGGTCCGAAGATCTTCCCAAGAAATCCCACGAGCACGATCGGCCAGTGGGTGATCGGATCACGCGATGCGGCCAGGTAGCCGATGCCGTAGACGCCCACGATCATGCCGACGCACTGCCAGATGAACGGATAGTTGGGCCGGTCCATGCCGGTGAGGTCGAAGAGCCAGCCGGGGTAGAGCACGGTGAGAGCGCCCCAGAGCAGGTTGTAGATCCCGGCGGCGACGAGCCACCATGAGATTCGGGCCGGCGCGTCAGATGTTTGTGTGGTGGTCATTGTCGGATGTTATAGGCCGGCCGCGGCGATTTGGGAGGTACTGTCCCGGAAATTACGCCCCGCTCGACTCGGGCCAGCGGGCTGATGGTATCGCGTCGCGATCCCCTCGGCATCACGGGCTTCACTGCCTCGCCGATTTGCCCCGGTCATGCAAGAGAAGTACAACCCACAGGGTCATGCTGAACGTTCAGTGAAACTGAGCAGGACGTTCTTCGTTTGGCGGTGGATGGTTCGATGCGGCAATGCCGACAGAGCGTCGAGAAGGTGCGTAAACCTTTGCGTCGCGGTCGAGGCGTTTCGCCACAGCACGGAGCAATAAGATGCCACGACGATTTCACGCGCTGCGCCTGGGCGCGGCCTGCGCGCTGGTCTGTTCGCAGATTCTGGCGTCGGCGGCCCGAGGCGACACCTTCTACGTCACGTCCACGAGTTGGGGTTCGGCCACGATGGCCAACACGCTCGCTTGGGCGATCGATCAATCCAACAACCCGTTGACCTCAGGCAACGTCATTTCCATCGCGCCGAACCTGCTCATCGACGTGGACAATGCGACGCCGATCGACGATTCTTTGGATCTGGCGGCGTTCACGCGATCGGTGACGATTCAGGGGAACAACGCGACCCTGGTGGGCAATCCGACGTTCGTGACGACCGGCGGAACGACAGTCACGAAGAACAACCCGCAGGCCTTCGAGCGCACGGATACCACCGTCACGCCGTCCTACTCGTTCGCGAAGATCGGCGTGTTCGGGCAGGACAACAGCGGCATCAGCGTGACGATGACCGGACTGAATGCCGACGGGCTCAACCGCTTCGCGCTCCTCGAAAAGGGCGCCACGCTCGCGTACACCGCCGGGTCGATTGTGAATTCGGTCAATTTCCTCGGGTCGGCCCCGGGCATCACGCCTGGCTTCGAAGTCTTAAAGGGCACGCTCAAGCTTGATCATGTCGTCATCAGTCGCGCGTACGGTTTCAATGCCACCGCGGGCGGGCTGATCTCGGGCGGCGATTCCCGGATCGACATCTCCAATAGCACCGTTTCGGGTGCGGACAGCGGGCCGGTCCTCGTGCTCGCCGGCGGCACCGCCAACGTGGTGAGCAGCGTGTTCAATGGGTCGGGCGGCGTGCAGGCGACCGGCGGTGATGCGATCGCCGGCGGCACCGTGAATTTCGTCAACAGCGTCGCGTTTCTGGCCGGTCCACTCAACGGCAACGCGAACGACAGTTTCGTCGACAATAAGTTTCTGGCGGGCGACGGCGGGACGATCAATCTCACCGCGAGCACGGTGATCGCCGACCTCGTCTCGCTCCAAGGCGCGACCGCCGAGGCCGACGGCGTGCCTTTGGACGCCGCCGGCGGCGAGATCGCCCTGGCTTCGTCGGCCGTGCTGGTGACGAAGGACGCGGACGGATTCAACACGCAGGTCGCATACCGGGAGAGCGACGGGGGCAACCTTATCGCTGACGCGATGTCGTGGGTGCGGCCGACGCAGGCACAGTCGGCGGCCGATCTGGAGTCGTTGTTCAATCAGCCGGGGCTGCTCACCGGCCCATTGGGCCTGCCCGTCACGGAGATTGCATCGAGTCCGCTGATCGAGATGACGCCGCCGATGCCGGAGGCGAGCTACCCTTACGCGGGCGGCACGCTGATCGGCGTGGTGCTCGACGCCGACGGCGCCAACCGCCTGCTCAACCCGATCGACGGTTCCACGATCACTACTGACGTCTACGGCTACGCCCGCACGACCGCCGGCCTGCGGAACGTCGTGCCGTGGAGGTGCTGCAGACGGCCGTTCCCGAGATCGATTTCGGATCGCTCGGCGGAGGCTTGTCGCTCTTGATGGGAGCGTTGGCGTGGCTCGAGCAGATGCACAAGCGGCGGCTCGGTAGCCTTTCATGAGGGGCACGCGGCGCCACTGGAATCCCAATTGAATACGCCCGGCTGGACTCGAACCAGCGGGCTGGCTTTCCGGCGTCGCGATCCCTTCGGGCCTCGCTCCGCCACTGGAACCCCAATTGAATACGCCCGGCTGGACTCGAACCAGCGGGCTGGCTTTCCGGCGTCGCGATCCCTTCGGGCCTCGCTCCGCCACTGGAACCCCAATTGAATACGCCCGGCTGGACTCGAACCAGCGACCCTGGGATTAGAAATCCCATGCTCTATCCACCTGAGCTACGGGCGCGAATCTTCCGATCCCAATTTTTACCACAGGATCCGGAAAAGTGGACGCAGCTCTTTTCGTCCTCCCGATGGAAGGCCGCCAAGGTATAGTGTCGTACGCCTTCGCTCAGGCAGTGGAGCCTGTCTCGCTCATGCACATTCCGGCAGACGCGGTGATCGCGACGGACAAACTGACGGGCTATCTGCTCGTCACCAGGCCGCTTGACGACAAGTCGAAGTTTTTGGCGACTGCGGGCTTTACTCAGTCGAACTCCGAAATCCTCGAAGCCGCCATACGAAACCTTGCCACGGCCGCTCTGGCGGAAGAAGATTGCGTAAATGAATATGGCATCTTCTGGCGGGTCGCTGGCCGGTTGCAGGGGCCGACCGGCACACTCCAGGTCGTGACAGTCTGGCTCCAGTGGCACCTCGATGGCCGTTTTCGGTTCATCACGCTCAATCCCTTGCGAAAGTGAATGACCATGGAGACAAAAGTCTTTCACCGCGTCGCGTTGCGGCGGGACGTGAAGGGGCACTGGCTGCGTGCAGGTGACGTCGCGTATCTCGTCGATCACGTGGAGCATCCTGCGGGAGGCGAACGCGGCTGCGTACTCGAAGTATTCAACGCGGTTGGTGATTCGATCGCGACGGTGACGGTTCCCGAGTCGGCGGTTGAACCGCTGGCCGCCGACGAGGTGATGACGGTGAGGCGGCTGCAAACCTCGTAGGCGACACTGCCTTTGTCGTTTGAAATCCCGAAAAGTTGCGGAAAAGGGGAAGCAACGCGGAAAAAGGGGGGCGCCTCTTTGGGCCCCCGCGTTTTCAGGACATGCGCGGTAGAATCCGGGATGGCGGGGGTTCGGCCACGGGGCGGACTCGCTTGATCACGCCCCTCGTCACGTGAAGAGATAGTCAGCCCGCGATGCCGAGGGCTGCCTCGGCCTCCTTCAGCCGCGTGCGGTCGTCGGCGTCGAGACGGCGCGGATCGAGCCCCAGCGTCCGTGCCTCGAGAAGCACCTCGCGGGCCTCGTCGAGCTTGCGATCGGCGACCAACGCGCAGGCGAGGTGAAGACGCTTCTCCGCCGAGCGATCGAGTGAGGCTTCCCGGAGCACGTCCACCGCGTCGCCCGGTGAACCGCCAGCCAGAAGTGCCAGGCCCAACGTGTCGAGGAGACTCGGATGCGGCCCCTGCTCCGCGATCGCCTTGTCGATGAGTTGCTTCGCCTCTACGGCCGTCTCCGGCCGGATCAGTTGCATGGCGAGGTTGTTCTGCACGATCACACGTTGAGATGGCCGCAGGTCGCGGCGGGTGAGCTGCTCCCTGTAGATCGCAGCCGCCTCGTCGTGGCGGCCCCGCACGGAGTGCCACTCGGCCTGGAGCAGGGAGAATCCCGTGTCGTCCCGATCGGTTCGCGGGGCCGTGGAGAACCAGCCTTCGACGCGTCCAGCCTGATCGGTTGCATCGTCCGCGTCAGTCGTCCGCATAATCGACGTCGCGACCTGAAGGAGCGTCGCAGTCCCAAGCCGCTGCCGATTGGCCTCCAGCATGTCGAGCGCCTCGGCCGTCCGCCCGCGGCGGGCCAGAAAATCCGCTCGGGCCACGATGCCGGTGGCTGAGCGATCGGCGAGTTGTTTGAGCACTTTGTCAGCCTCGTCGTCGAGGCCAAGTTCTTCCATCAGCGTGGCCGCCAGCCGCAGTTGGTTTGGGTTTGCAGGGGACGCCGGTCCCGAAGCAGCAAGCCGCTGGACGGCGGCGATCGCGGCCGGGCGATCGCCCAACGCAACAGCTTGCCGAACAGCTTGCGCAACAGCCAGCCGCGCCTCGAGCGCGATCACTCCGGCCGCGGTCGGCTCACGGGCGGTCAGGGTTTTGAGCTGGGCTGCTGCCTGTTCCAGTTCGCCGTGGCGGATCAGCTTCTCAACGACCGCGGCCAGCACCGCAGGGGGTGTCTCCGGCTCCGCCGCAATCGCCAGCATGTCTTGTCGGCATTCGTCCCAGCGGCCGGTCCGCTCGAGCAACTCGGCCCGCTGCGCCCGCTCTGGCTTGGTGAGCGGCCGCCGCTCAGCGAGCGCCGAGAGAAACGTGAGCGCCTGCCGCCAGGCCTTGGGCTCGGGCCGGCCGGAGAGAACCCCAACGCTGAGTGCCATGTCCTCGACCGCCGGTTTGCCGTCGCGGTCTTGGGTGCGAGCGAGCTCTGCTACAGCCTCTTCCACCTCGCCGTAGGTTCCGTCCCGCGCGGCCAGTTCCGCCAGCGTGCGGCGGGCCCATATCCGTGAGTCTTCGGAGGTGACGCCGTCGCCAGTCGCGGTGACGATTTGCCGCAACACGGCGCGGGCCTGCGGTTGCCGGTTGGATGCTGACAGGAGCGCGACCAGTGACCGGATGAGCCGCAGGTTTTCGGGACTCAGCTCCACCGCCTTCTCGAGCCGGCCAATGGCGGCTGGCACGTCTCCCCGAATGAGTTCCAGGTCGGCAAACAGCCGCTGGAGGAGTGGCCAGCCCGGCCGTTCATTCTCCGCCTCGATGAGCAGATTCCTCGCTGAGTCGAGCTTCGCAACGTCTTCCGCACTGAGCTGCGCGGCCTGCGGCGCACGGCCATCGGCGGCCGCAGCGGGCTGCGACCGCCCCACCGCCACCTCCAACAGGAGCTTTGACGCGGCCGTGGCGCGGCTGTTGGCGCTCTCCGGTCCGCAGAGACGACTGATCTCGTCCGCCGCGCGACTGGCCTTGGCGATGTCGCGCTGCTCGCACGCCAGCTCGAAGAGGGCAAAGTGCGTCTGGAGATCGTCTGGATTGGCCGTCAGGATCGCCTGCCACTGCCGCTCGGCTCCGACCTGGTCGCCCCTGCCCAGACGGATCGCGGCGACCGCCGACAACAGCCGCCCCGACTGCTCGACCGGCAGCAATGCGGCCTTCGCTTCGACGCCCTGCAGGATGTCATCGGCTTCGTCTCCCGGCGCCTGTGCGGCCAGTCGGGCTCGGAGCACCAGCAACTGCGGGTTGTCGGCGATCGCCGCGGGCATCCTCTCCCACTGCTTCATGGCCGCGGCGAGGCCTTCCTGCCGCATGGTCGCCATGATGAGCCGTTCCCAGAGTTGCGGCTCGTCGCCATGGGCCTCGATCGCCTTCGCCAAGACCGCCGCTGCCGCTGCCGAATCCCCTGCGATGACGAGATGATCGTACCGCAGTGTCGCGAGTTGGGCCGCCGGCACAGCCTCCGCTCGCTCGAGCGCGTCGAGCAGTTGTGTGACCTGCGACCAGTCGCGGTCGTGCGCGGGCAGCCGCAGTTGGTGCACACCGCGAAGGCGCAGCAGCGGCTGCCAGACCTGTGGTTGCCGGAGCAACTGCTCGTCACCGATCTCCTTGGCGATCGCCTCATATTCGGCCAACGCCTTCTCCGGCCTCCCGGCTGCGGACAGTGCGGCGGCGGCGGTGATCCGCCCGGCCAGCGACCCGGAATCACGGCTGAGCATCCGCTGGCTGGCAGCCAGTTGTTCGTCGACCTGGCCCAGCCGGCCATGGCATTCGGCGAGCAGCATGTCGACCTGCCGCTTCGGTTCGCTCGATGCCGCCACGAGCGGTCGAAGTGAGTCGAGTTTTTTCAGGGCGGGCAGCCACTGCTGCCGCGCGACGAGCAGCCGTGCCTCCAGCATGCCGACCGTGGGATTCGTCCGCTCGGAACGTTCCACCAGGCTTCGAATCGTCTGCTCGGCATCGGTGAGTCGGTTTGTCAGCAGTTGGACGTTGGCCAGCGACAACAAGAGCGCCGGGTGTTCGGGCAGTCGTGTGAGCGCTCCCGCCAGCGGGGCGAGAGCCTGCTCAGGCTCGCCCTTCCGGATGGCCACTTCAGCCAGCCCGAGTGCACCATCCGGCAGTTGTGGAAACAGTGCCAGCGTCTTGCCAGCCAGCCGGGAGGCCTCGTCGAACCGGCGGTCTGCCAGGGCTATGGCGAAGCCGGTGGCCAGCACGTCGCGATCGTCGGGCGCCAGTGCCGCGGCGCGGTCGACGTCCTCGGCAGCACGCCGTGGTTCGCCGTGCCCCATGTGCCACCGCGCCTGTGCCAGCCAGGCCCGGTGGTCCTCGGGGGCGGTATCCCGCAGCTTTTCGATTACCCGCTCTGCGGCCTGCGGATCATTCCGTTTCTCGGCGAGGATCGCTGCCAAGAGCAGCGAGGCCTCCGTGACAAACCGCCCGGGTTTCCACGCGGCGTCGAATGACTTCCCGGCCGGATCGAAGCCTGTCAGACCGGCGGCCAGTGCAGCGGCATCCGGGATGTTGTCGTTGCCGAGGCAGACGCGGGCCTCTAGCAGTGTGATCTCATCGAGGTCGATGCCGTCGGCGGCGCGGGCCTCGGCGGTCGCGGCTGCGGCCTGCTCACGCAGGATGCCGATCTCCTGCCTCGCGGTGCCACGCTGACCGAGTTCGAGCAGCGTCAGTGCCAGCATGCGACGCAGTTTGAGCGACTCAGGATTCTTGCGCACCGCAGTGTTGACCGCGTCGAGGACGGCCTCCCGTTGTGGCCGGCCGGGCCCCGGAAGCTCGGCCCGATCACGCATCAGAATAGCGTATTGAGCATGCGCGGCCGCGTCGTCTGGAGCCCCTTTGAGATAGAGGCCATAGAGATTCATCGCCTCGTCGGTCTTGCCGGCTGCGAGTTGTGTCCGGGCTGCCTCACCCAGTTGCGCGGTCCACCGCGCGCGGCGGACCCGGTACGCCATCGGGACCGCCACCGCCGCGACGATGGCGGCGATCACAAGGACGATGATCAGGCCCTTGAAGAGCCGCGAGTTGCGCGGAGTCATAGGAGGAAGCCTCAGGGGAGGGTGCGATGAAAACGCTTTTGCGAAACCAGCCCCGCGATTGTATCACCGTGAGCGTTTGTCGCGGCTCGCAGTCAGCATGCCGGCCACCCTGCCGGCAATCCACCCGCCCTCCATCCAAGCCCGCAGCGCAAGCAAGGGAATACGGCCCGCCTGCACACCCCGGCCCGGTGGCGGGAATGGCTATCTGATCGCGACCGACTTCAGGATCAGCGCGGCGACGACCGCGATGAAGACCAGCCGGATGAACCCGGAGCCACGGCTGACTGCGAGCCGCGCGCCAAAGTGGCTGCCCACCACGTTTGCCACGGCCATGGGAATCATGAACTGCCACCAGACGTGGCCGGTCCAGCCGAAGAGGGCGAGGGCGGCCAGGTTGGTCGTCATGTTGAGGACTTTCGCGCTGGCGACGGCGTGGAGAAAATCGAAGCCGAGCACCCTGACGAAGAGGAAGATGAAGAAGCTCCCGGTGCCGGGGCCGAAAAAGCCGTCATAGATGCCCAGCAGAAGGGAAATCAGCGATGCCAGGACCGCTTCTGTGGTCGCCGTGTATTTCGGTGCGTGCGTCTGGCCGAGGTTCTTCGACAAGAGCGTGTAGACGAGGGCGACTGTCAGCATCACCGGCAGCAAGCTGCGGAGCCAGTCGGCAGACACGAGGGTTACGAGCCACGCCCCGGCAAACCCGCCGATGACCGCAGCGAGGCAGGCGGGGAGGAGCGTTTGCCAGGGGAGGCGGACGTGTCGCGAGTAGTCGGCGGCGGCCCAGGCCGTGCCCCAGACCATGGCGGCCTTGCTGGTGCCAAACAGCGTGGCGGGGGGGGCGGTGGGGAAGACACTGAAGAGGACGGGGACGGCGATCAGCCCGCCGCCGCCGGCGATCGCGTTCACGAACCCGGCCACGAGGGAGGCGATGGTGACGGTGGCCAGTTCGAGCATGGGTATTTTCCAGGGCCGGTTTTCACCCCGCAGGGTCAAGCCGCTGTTTTGGTCGTGTGTCTGTCAGTATCCGCTGCCGAATCTGGTGCGGGGGCCTGCGAAATCGGAAGCGATACGCCAGCGAACCCCCCCTTTCGAGCCATTTTTTGGGGTTTTTCTCTTGCCGCCGGAAATTTTCGACGTTTGCACGCCGGGTTGTTGACGCAGCCCGTTCGCGGACATATACCGTTGGATTGGCTTCCCGCATCTGTCCAACCGCTGCAACCCCTAGATACAGCCAAGTTTGACTTTCCGGATATGCCCCGCGAGCATCGACATCGAAGAACACGCCGCTGAAGTCCGTTCGCCACAAGTCCTCAATTTTATGAATTCGTCGTCGAGAATGATTCGCCGTTTGCTTCTTGTCACCGCGATCGTGGTCCTTCAGACCTTGTGCGCGGGTGTGAGCCCATCGTTTGCCGTCCCACTTGGCAATGCGACGTGGACGGGCGGCGGTAGCTCGGGCAGTTGGTCGACTTCGTCCAATTGGAGCACCATCCCGACCACGTCAGGCTCGTGGAATCTCGTGTTTGGCGGAACGACCTACACCACGAGTACGAATAACATCGGCACGATCACGCTGGGCACGATGTCGTTTACGAATAACGGCACCTCTGGCAGGACCACGACCTTCACGCTCAGTGGCTCCACGCTCGCGTTGAATAACGGCTTGATCGTGACGACGGCGACAACGAGCGGCAGTGCGATAACAGATACCGTCGGCAATGCTTTGTCGCTCACTGGCGTGAACACGGTTTCGGCAGGAAGCGGACATAATCTGACGATAACGGGCGGCATTGACGGTGTTGGCTCTTTGACGGCGACTGGGCCTGGCAACGTAAACCTGTCTGGCAGTAACAGTTATTCCGGGGGCACGGCGATCACCGGCGGCCTCATTCAAAACGGTGCGAATGGAACCGATTACTCAAACAACGCTTTCGGCACGGGCGTCATTGCTGTGAGTGGCAGCGGTGCGGCGCGGATCCGCAATAATTCCACCATTACAAACAACTTCACGCTCAGTGGATCCGGTGGTGGCCTTGGCGCTTTGCGCGGTTCATTCGGCACGGGGGACCAGACGGCGACGATTCAGGGTTCCGTCACTCTGTCAGGCGATGCGATGATTCAGACGGCCGCAACTGCGAGCGGTACTGGTGGAAAACTGATCCTTGCCGGTGCTGTGAATCTCGGAAGCAACACGCTGACTCTAGCTCCGACCATGGCTGCCGGTACCAGCAGTCCACTCGATATTGATGTGACTGGTGTGGTTTCCGGTTCCGGATCGGTGGTGGTGACCGGTACCGGAACGACTGTTGTGTACATGAACAACGCCAATACCTATTCCGGTGGGACGCGGCTCGAATCTGGGATTTTGCGGGTCGGCACGGGCACAGCACTGGGTGGCGGTGTTTTGGCGGTGAACGGCGGCTCGTTGGACCTCTACGGTCGTAACCTGTTGGTTGGCCCCCTGAGTGGCAGCAGTGCTGGCCTGATCACTTCCACGGCCACCGGGTCCGCGTCGCTAACCGTAAACTCTGCGGCAACGTCGACGTACGCCGGTTCCATCTCGGATGGGTCGGGCATCGTGAGTCTGGTGAAGACAGGTGCATCCAACCTGAACCTCACTGGCAGCAGCAGCTATTCAGGGGGCACGACGATCACCAGCGGCGTCGTTCAAAACGGCCTGAGCGGAACCGATTATGCCAATAACGCTTTCGGCACGGGCGTCATTGCTGTGAGTGGCAGTGGTGCGGCGCGGATCCGCAATAACTCCGTCATTACAAACAACTTTACGCTCAGTGGATCCGGTGGTGGCCTTGGCGCTTTGCGCGGTTCATTTGGCACGGGGAACCAGACGGCGACGATTCAGGGTTCCGTCACCTTGTTGGGCGACGCGATGATCCAGACGGCCGCAACCTCGAGCGGTACTGGTGGAAAACTGATCCTTGCCGGTGCGGTGAATCTCGGAAGCAACACGCTAACGCTGGCCCCAACCATGGCCGCGAGCACCAGCAGTCAACTCGGCATTGATGTGACGGGGGTGGTTTCTGGTTCCGGATCGGTCGTGGTGACCGGCACCGGAACGACTGTTGTGTACATGAACAACGCCAATACCTATTCCGGTGGCACGAGGCTCGAATCTGGGATTTTGCGGGTCGGCACCGGCACAGCACTGGGTACCGGTGGCTTGGCCGTAAACGGCGGCACACTGGACGTGAATGGGAAGGCTTTGACAGTTGCGTCGATCGACTTCGCGGACCCTGCTACCGTTCTCATGAGCATCAGCGGCACTGGAGTCAGTGATTTTGCACATGTGATCTCCAGCGGAGCGGTTGATTTTGCCGGGTCTTTGTCGCTTAACTTCACCCAAAATGGCTTTGCGACCGGGGATTATTGGCAGTTGTTCAGCAGCGGTTCCTCTACCTTCACCGGAGGATTCAGTTCAATCGCCGCCCATGGGTCATACGGAGATCTCACGTTCACTGAAATCAGCACTGGCGAGTGGCGAGCAGACATCGGTACGCCTGGATCTCAGTGGCTCATGTTCTACGAAAACAATGCCCACGCCTTTAACGGGCGATTCGCCGCGGGGCAACTCGTTGTGGTCCCAGAACCGTCCACCTTGGCCTGCGCAGGAATCGGTATCGCGCTGGCGGCTTGGTCGCGGATTCGGAAATACCAACGAAACCGGCAGTTTCGACGGCCCGCGGCCTGATAAGCATTGGCCTGAGGAGCATCTCTCTTCAGGCGGTTGCCTTTGCGAAGGCAACGGCCGAAGCCGCAGGATGGCTCCATCATGTGCGGCATCGTTGCTTGGGCTAAGCGTCATGGATGCATAGACCAACGCGAGCTGTCGAGAGCTACCCTCGCGTTGAGGCACAGAGGGCCAGACCACCAGCAGACGATGCTTTGGAGACCAGCGTCGCCCCCAATACTTGCCGCTCCAGACCCTTTCGATCAAAGCGGCAAAAGCGGAACCGTCGGGCTTGGGCACACTCGGCTATCGGTGGTTGATCTTGACAGTCGGTCGAATCAGCCAATGCTCGCCGCTGAGGGGCGATATTGCCTGGTCTATAACGGCGAAATCTACAACTTTCGCGACGTGCGGCTGGAGTTGGAGGGGTGTGGGAGGACTTTCCACACCACCAGCGACACGGAGGTGCTCCTCTATTCGCTTATCGAGTGGGGGGCGGCTGCGACTCGCAAATTCAATGGCATGTGGGCATTCGCGTTTTTCGACACGGTCGCTCGTACGATACTGCTGTCGCGCGATCGATACGGAAAAAAACCTCTCTACTACTGGCTTGATCACGAAGACTTCGTCGCTGCTTCGGAATACAAGGGAATTTTTGGTGCCATTGGCGAGGGCCGACGAGAACTAGACCCGAGTTTCGTAGAGGTCTTTCTACGCACAACACGCTGGCGTGTCCCAACCGAAGACTCGAGTGCCTACGTCGGCGTGCGCGCTCTGCCGCCGGGATCGACGGCGGTCTATCGATATGACGACCACACGCTGACGATCGACAGGAATAATTCGCTCTGGGACTGTCTTGTTCCCCCAGATGCGTCGCCGCGATCTCTTTTCAGCGACATCGAGCAGGCTGTTCACTCCAGGCTTGCGGCAGATGTGCCGGTGGCAGTCCTTGTCTCCGGCGGAGTCGATAGTTCGGCGGTGGCGGCCTACGCTGCAGCGAGCCATGCGAACGTCACTCCTTCGCTTCGGTGGTACACGGGCATCACGGAGTCCGGAAACGACCTTGAGTATTCGAGGCAAGTGGCTCACGCGCTGCAGGTGCCGCTCGTCGAGGTCGACGTGCGGACAAAGCCAGACACCATAGCGTCACTCATGGAACGCATGACCGAGTTCTACGAACTTCCCGTCTGGCTCAACGGGAACTGTATTGCGATGTTTCAGATGTATCAGCGGATGGCCGCGGACGGCGTTCGAGTTGTCCTCGATGGAACGGGAGGTGACGAGGTCTTTGGAGGGTACTTTACGATGTTTGGCGAAAATGTCGTGGCGAGCCTCTTGGCAGATGGCCGTGCGAGTGAGGCCCTCGCCTTTGTAAACGATTGCGAGCGGTATGGTCACTGCGAAATCGCGCCGTTGTTGAGGCAGATGACGCTGTCAAAGCCCGATAAGCCGCAACTCGTTCAAGCTCAGATGGACTTCATTGAAACCGGCAGTCTTCCGCATTGGCTCGTCATGAACGACATCAATTCGATGGCTCATTCGGTGGAGGCGAGGAGCCCTTTGCTTGACTGCAGACTGGCAAAATATATTTCACTTCCGACGGAGGGCAAGTTTCGGCAGGGGTTCAATAAATACCTGCTCAGAGAATCTCTGCCAGCGATCGTGCCTGACGCCGTGCGCTGGCGTCGGGATAAGCAGGGCTTTCGCTGGAGCCGTGGCCGACTTTACGAAGTTATGCACGACAGTATTCAGCAGACGATCGATCGATGTTCGCTGTTGAGAACTTATTTTCCCGAAGACATTCGCCAACTCGCTAGCAAGAATCAGCCGGATATCCTCAGGCTATTTGCTGTCGCGGAGCTTGAGCGAGTGAATGCCAGAAGGCGGTTCGGATGATCCAGGTCGCCACGGCCTTTCTGGGCAGTCGGTTTCATCGAGGGCGACTGAGTGGCCCGCTCACACGCCGCGACGGCTTCGTTGTTTCAAACTCGTAGCCAAAGTGTCGGATGTCGTCAGCGAACATCCTCCTAACCGCCCCAATCGTTTCGGCGTCGTAAAGCCGTCGATAGTCCAGGTTCGAGTTGGATGATCGATTGAGGTGAGGTATCGAGAGCACCTGTCCTAGTCGCTGCCCTAGGCTTTGCAGATCATCTGCAAGATGCTCATAGTGGCCAAGAAAGTCGAGTTCGATCATGCCGCAGTGTGTTGTAAAGTAGTCGACTTGCTGCCGCATCGTATGGAGACCCTTGATCCAGGGTTCTTGGTCTCGGGCGAGCGTGATGAAGTGCTTGAATGAATCGACGCGGTCAATTTCACTGCGCGGTCGCCTCTCGACCAGATACCGGTAGAGCGAAGCTATTCGGCTCCACGGATGTCGCACAAACGCGCAGCAGAAATAGGAGGCAGGATTCAGCCCCATCTCATGATCGCGCGTTGACTGCCGAGACGGAAATGCCGCGAAAAACTCAGTACTCGTTTCGTGCTTTGTGCGTGCGAGCCAGCCCGTGTGGTTCCCGTCGAGGCCGGACAGTGCAGCCGCTACGCTCGTGCCCGCCGCCTTCGGGACGTGGATGAATATGAAGCGGTGGGCTGTGTTGATTACCATGTGGGCGGCGAGTGTGTGGCAGCATTGCCGGTGACCGTGATCGGTAGTGCCGGCAAACACATGTTGTGCGTCAGTTGTGTGGCATGTGTCAGGGACGGAATGTTCCTGCAATGTAGTCGTTGGCGTGTGGTAAGGGGGCTCCGATCGCGGCTCTGCTTACTCGCTCGTGACGTCGGGGTCGGTGCACTGCGGCGCAGGCCATTCCCAGAAGTGCGCGCGGACGGGGTGGCTCAGGTCAAAGTGGCTGTGATTCAGCGGTTGAGCAAGTCGCCGCATGGCGGGCTGCGTTTTGAGTTGCAGATTCATTGCGTTGATGTTGCGTCGATTGCCATGCCAGCCAGACTCCAAGTCCTCTGCTGAAAAGATTCTATTGAGGTATTTGGCATTTGCTTGGGCTTGGCTCAACACGATGTAATGGCGAAGGATGAGATCATGTGGAGATAGGTTTATGCTTCCGCCGGACACGATGTGGCCGCCCTTCGACAGATTGTCGAGCACTGCATCGCGCCGCCACGCACGGTTGAGCCGCGGGTAGAACGGTTGGAAGAAGTAATAGTCTCGCATCGTTTCGACGTAGTCGATGTGATAGTGATCGGCACCGGGAGTTGGGACGAATACGCATTCATGGAAATTGACGACGTTGAATCCCTCTGAGTCGGCCGTGGAGAGCGCCTCGGCTAGTGTCTGGCCTTCAATGGGCGACACAAGCCATTCGTCCGCATCTGCGTGCACAACCCAGTCGTATTGTGATGCTGCGATAATTGCACGCTTGGCTTCAAGTTGCTTCGTGAGCGAAAAAGTGCCCGTCCAGGGTAGTCTGTGGATGTCGAGAAGGCCGTGGCCCAGAAACTGGCGGGCTAAATCGAGCGTGCCATCAGCAGAGTCGTTGTCTATCAGGCAGACGTCGCAGCCAGACTCGATAAAGTGGCGTATGCAACGTTCAATGTGAACGGCTTCGTTTCTGACGCAAATTAATGCAAGTGCCCGGATCACGATCGCCTGTGAGTCGGTGTGCTGACTGCTGATAGCAGGCGTGGTCAGCGCTGTTGCTCCATTCCAAGGAGAGTATACTCACGTCGATCGGGAGCGTTGGCGGACAACGATGCCCTTGCCCTTCAGGGCGACAGTCAAGTCGACCGCGGAGCCTTGCAGGGAAAGAAAAGTGACTTGTGTGAAGACACCACGTGGTGCCGGTTTTTCGACGCCCAAACCCGAGATGCTTGGGCGATCGTCGTACGAGAAGTCTTTCAATATCACGTTTCTCCCGGAATATGAGATCGATGGTGGCCGAACGTATGATTTTACGACTCGGGTTGTTCCGGTTTCGTGGCAGTATGGGTTGCGTGATGACCTCAAGGATAAATCCGTTGCCGTCGTGGGCAATGGCGTCGTTCGTGACTGCGGGATCGAGATCGACGCTCATGACGAGGTGGTCAGGATTTCGTCGATGCGGAACTGGTCTCGTCAGCCTGAGCACGACGGTGCCCGCGTGACGTTGTGGTCTGGCCAGCTCGCGTTTGTCGTGAGCGGAGCGGCGGTGGATGAGCGATTCAGGGAAGTCGCGACCTGCGGAACACCCCTGTGGACGCTATCCCCTTTTCATATTACATGCGATGCGTATTCGTTCCTGCGAAAGATGGAGAGGCAGCCCGAAACGTTGGTTCTTCCCTCCGGGGCATGTCTGTTCGATGTGTTTCACCAATACATGACGGCAGAAGACATGGAAACCATCTTCTCGATAGCGCCGGCGCGAAGGCAGTTGACTGGCATGACGCGATACGAGCTGCTTCTCACTGGAACTCGACTGGCCTTGGCACTTGAGGCGTGCGGAGTCGGCCGCTTGAGCCTGTATGGCTTTGATTTGTTCTCGGCCAGTTCCGATCCGGTTTGGTTTGGGCACGACTTGGCAATCGATCGGAAGGTTCTCCTCGGCGTGAGGCGGCGTTTCGAGGAAACGGGCAGGCTTTTTCATTGGCACAATGAGCCGCTCATGCAGTGAGAATGGTGCCAAACGACGCGGTGAAACATGCCAAAGGCTCTCATTCTCAACCATACCGGATTGGATTATCACTATGGTTGTTTTGCGACGTCGATGGCGTTGGTGGCGATGTTGGAACGCGACGGCTACGGCGTGCAGACCATATCCGTCGATACGATCGCCGCTGTCGCCCAAACGCCAAGTGACGCATCGGATCTGACGAGCACGCGGTTTTACGGCGAGTTTCATGACAGCAATCCGGCTATCGCGAGCAGTATTGCTGGTGCGGACATCGTGGTCATCAATGGCGAGGGGACTCTTCATGGAATGAGCCGAAGAGCCCGGAATCTCCTGTATATGGTGATGGTTTCCAAGCACTTCCACGGAAAGCGCACCTATCTCGTGAACCATTCGTTCCTCCCGACCGATTATCGTTCGCAGCACAACGCGGAAGCGGTCGCTTTTTACCAGTCGTGCGCGCAATGTTTGGACGGAGCGGCGGCAAGAGAGTTGCGATCACATGCGATTTATCAAGATATGGGTATTCAGTGCGTCCAAGCGTTCGACATGCTGCCCCTTTTTGCGCAATCGTACGGCATCGTGCGAGATGATGCCGCAGACGACAATGATGTGGTCGTGCTCGGTCTCGGTGTCGGATGGCCGCCCGAACGCGCGGAGAGCTTGGCTCGCGTTGTGAAAGCCGTCATGCCAGTCGCGCGATCGGTTACGCTGCTCAATGGCGCACCGATGCGAGAGCCTCCCCAAGAGGACACGTACCCGCCGCTGATGACAGCTGTGGATGCCCGAATGAAGACAGCGTTCGAAGCCAGCCGGGCGGCGGGCGGGGACATGGAGAGCGAGGCCCGTCTTTGGTTGAACACGATAGCGAATGCCGGCATCTTGATCACGGGCCGCTACCACCATGTTATTGCGGCCCTTGCGATGGGTTCGCCGGTCATAGGCATCACGAGCAATACGGACAAGATTGAGAGCAGCATCAACCTGCTTGGAGTGAATCCGGTGGTCATTGATCCGCGTGAGGGCAATTTCGAGGCTGCGTTGCACGGCATCGTCAGCAGTGTTCTGTCCGGCAGAATCAAGGCCATGAAGACCGATGCCGCACAGCGGGAGCGGGTGCTTGCTTATGCCGCGGCCAATAGGATCTGGCCGATCAGCCCTGCGATGGCTTAGCTAGAGACGCTCACTCGGCTCCATTGCGAGGACCAGGCAGGAGTCACTATGTTTCGCGACCGACTAAAAAGGAGCGAGGGTATGGCCAAGCCCGGATTGACCGACCAAGTGACCGGCTGTTAGGGTCGGATGCATGGAATCTTCGTCCCGTGTGTCTGGCGACACGCCGGTCCCCGTTCGTGCCGATGCCCCCCCCGCAGCCTCCGTGGCCGTGGGCGACGCCACCGTCATTTCCGGCCGGGCGGCGGCTGCCGGCAAACCGGCCGCCACGGCCGAGATCGGCCGGCTGCTCCAGGGGCACTTCCTCGGCCCCTATCGGCTCGACGAGTTCGTCGGTGGCGGCGGCATGGGCGCCGTCTTCCGCGCCCTCGACACCACCCTCGATCGGGTCGTCGCCGTCAAGGTGCTGTCGCGGCAGCAGTCGAACGACGAGGACATGCTCAAGCGGTTTCGCAACGAAGCCCAGTCGGCCGCCCGCCTCGACCACGAAAATATCGGCCGCGTGCATGCGGTCGGTTCCGACGACGGCTGGCACTACATCGTCTTCGAATTCATCGAGGGCACCAACCTCCGCGATGTGGTCACCACCGAAGGGCCCTTCGACGTGGCCCGCGCGATCGACGTGACGATCCAGGTGGCCGACGCACTCGAGCATGCCTCCGAGCGAGACGTCGTCCACCGCGACATCAAGCCATCGAACATCATCATCACGCCCACCGGCCGCGCCCGCGTCGTCGACATGGGTCTGGCACGGCTGCACCACATGGCCGGCGACCAGGATCTCACCGTCAGCGGCATGACGCTCGGCACGTTCGACTACATCTCGCCCGAACAGGCCCGCGACCCACGGTCGGCCGACGTCCGTAGCGACCTCTACTCGCTCGGCTGCACGGTTTTTTTCATGCTCGTGGGCCGGCCCCCCTTTGCCAACGGCACCATGGTGCAGAAGCTCCTGCAGCATCAGCAGGACCCCCCGCCGTCGATCGAAGCCCTCCGGCCCGACGTGCCGAAGCGGTTTGGCCAGATCCTCGGCCGGCTCATGGAGAAGGCTCCGAAAGACCGCTACCAGCGGCCCGCCGATCTGGTGGCCGACCTGACGACCATGGCCGACGACCTCGGCATCGAACTGTCGTCACCCCGGCCCGCCACCGCCGCCGTCGTCGAGCCGGTCGCCCGCCCATCGCCCGTGCATCTGCCCTGGCTGATTCCGCTCCTGGGGCTTGCCGCCGTCGTCGGCGGGCTGTGGCTGCGGTCGGCGAGCACGGCGACCCAGCGGCTCGGCGCGGCCGCACCGGTGATCTCACGAGGGCCGGCCGTCGAGCCGGGGATGGATGACACCGCGTCGAACAAGCAGGATGCCGGAACAACGGCGGCACCGTCGCCCCGAATCTGGCGGGTTGTCGATGCGCCGGCGGTGGACGACGACTGCGGCACCGTGGGCGAGGCGGTGCGGCAGGCATCGGACGGCGACGTGATCGAGATCGCCTGTGCCGAGCCGAGAGACGACGGGCCGTTCACGATCGACGGCAAGCGACTCACGATTCGCGCCGCAGACGGCGTCGAGCCGATCCTGCGGTTTGGCGAGGCGGGGGCGATGCAACGCGATGGCAGCAGTTGCACGGTCGTGTCGGGCAGACTCGACCTCCAGGATCTGACGCTCCGCTCGGCCTTCCTGCCTGCCGGCGGTGGGAGACCAGCGGTCGTCTGCCTCCGCGGCTCGTCGGCATTGGGCTGCGAGCGGGTGACGTTTGTCATGCCAGGCGAGCCGGCGGCCGCCGGGGTGTGCGTGCGGTCGGAGATGGGCTCCGATGACCGGCAGGAGATTCATATGGACGACACGCGGGCCGAAGGGGGAGCGGCGTTTCTCGAGTCGAAGGGGAGCGGCCGCATCGACCTGTTCTGGTCGGGTGGTCGTGTCGTGACGCAGGGGCGATTCCTGCTGGCCGAGGGCTCCCCGCGAACCGCCGGCAACGGCACCTCCATCAGAATGACCCTCGAAGACGGCCTCTTCGCCTGCGGCGACGGATTTGCCTGCCTGCTCGACTCGCCATCCCAGCCGCTCGCCCCGCGGCTGCAGGCGTTTGCCAAGGAGTGCCGGTTTCTCGTGCCCGAGGGGCGGCCGGTGCTGGAGCAGTCGGGCATGGGAGATCCTGAGTCGTATCGGCCGGTAATTGAATGGATCGACGCCGCCAGCCGCTACGAAGGCAGCGGCGTGTTGCGGCGGATCGACGGGGCCGCGGAACGGTTTGAAATCGACTTCGGCTCCCAGCCGCAGCCCATGAACCACACGCCGCGGATCGACGACTGGCCGGGTGAGGAATAGCCGGGCCCGGGGTGAAGCCAGAATCCCCCGGCTTACGCCTGGGGGCTTGTATGGGATTTACGCGATCGGCCGATAGAAGCCCTGAGCGTGAGCGACGGGATGATTCCTTGACGCCAACGGGCCTGGTATGTCTAGTTAAGGGGTCGCCGTTTCGAAGACGCCCTTGGTGGGAGTGTCTCCGCGGCAGAAGTCACCCAGGAGAGCAGCGATGTCGTGCAGCAGGAACAGCAGGTATGCATTGGTCGCCGGAGCGGCCGTCGCGTTGGCGTGTGGCGGATCGGCCCGCGAAGCCTTTGCGATCAAGCAGTTCTTTGACGAGTTCAAGGCTGTCTATGTGAAGCCCGACAGTGCCGACCCGGCCGAGAAGGCACTCGCCGCCGAGGTCGAGACGGCCAAGTGCAACGTCTGCCACATGGGCAGCAGCAAGAAGGAGCGGAATGCCTACGGCCACGCCCTCGCCGAGAAGCTCGACAAGAAGGAAGACGCCAAGAACGTCGAGAAGATCAAGAAGGCGCTGGAAGAGGTCGCGGCCCTGCCGAGCGACCCTGCCAACGCCGGCTCGCCGACCTTCGGCGCGCTGCTCAAGGAAGGCAAACTCCCCGGCGGCAAGTAGTCGCGCTGACGACGAGCGACGCGGATGGACAAGACTATCCAACGGCCTCGAGGATCATCTCCTCGAGGCCGTTGTTGTTGAGTCCGTTGTTCCCGATGCTTGTGTTCCCGATGCTCGGGCAGCCCGCGATCTCGGCGGCAATCGCCGCGGGCGCAAAGATCCGCACACGTTTGACGAGATCGTCGAACTGCTCATGTGCGAGGCTGCGGACCACAGGCGAGAGTTCCTCGAGCCGGCGCCATGCAAAGCATGACAAGTCGCCCTCGCGGGGCTCGCGAACGGTGAGCCGGAACTCCACCTCGCGTTCGGCCGGCGGCGCGTCGATCAGAAGGTCATCCACCCCGACCACGATGCCGGCCCGACGCGAGATGGCGGCCGCAAGCCGGCCCGCGATCGCCACCTTATCGTCGTAGGTGCGGCCCGCCAGGCCGCGGTGGATGGCCGGATTCCGCACCGCGTCATACGACGCCACCCGCTTGAAGAGTCGCCGGTGGCTCCCGAAGAGGCCGTCGACGAGCGGCGCGGCGGGGGTGCCGGCCGCGAGCGTGCCGAGGGCATCGACAAACCCACGATCATCAAGCCTGACGAGGCTAGCCGGATCGAGGGCGTCGCGCAGGCTCCAGACGGACCGCTGCAGCATCGCCGTGGCACTCCGCACGGCGTGATGCCAGTAGACCTCGCTAAACATCACATACCGGGCGAAGACCAGCATCTCGGCGGCCGTGCGGCCCTTGTCGGTGATGGCCAGTGCCGTGCCGTGCTCGTCGAGGCAGAGGCTGGAGAGCAGCCGCTCCTCGTCAAAATGCCGGCCGTAAGGAACGCCGGCGTGGAGGCTGTCGCGGCCGAGGTAGTCCATCTTGTCGACATCGATCGGCCCCGAGAGAAGCGAGTGCAGGATGCGGCCGGCCGGGTCGGTGACCGTGCCCATGATGAGGTCGGCGACGCGGGACGGATCGAGGCCCCACGAATCGGTGAGCACGGCAGCCGGTTCGCCACGGGCGAGGATGTCGTGCACGAGCGACTCGTGCCGGGGAAACCGGGCCAGCCCCACGTCTTCGATCGGATGGCAGAAGGGCCAGTGGCCGATGTCATGCACCAGCGCCGCCACCAGAAACGCCGCCGCGTCGGCCTCGTCGATCTCCTCGATAAACCGGGGGTCGTGCTTGAGCCGCGCAAGAAATTCGAGCGCCCGCCGGTAGACCCCCAGCGAGTGTTCGAGCCTCGAATGCACGGCACCGGGATAGACCAGTGCCACCAGGCCGAGCTGGCTGACGCGGGCCAGCCGCCGCATCGCGGCCGTGTCGAGGAGCGCCCGCACGCGGGCCGTGAGCGGCACGGTGACCCCAGGGGGAATCCGCACGCCCTCCGCGTGGGATTCAAGTGCCACCAGTTCTGGCAGGTCTGTCAGCGGCATGGTGGTCGCCTCCACGGCATCGTGGGCTTCAGACCGGCATGAAACCCGCCAGCCACCGCAACAGCGCGGTGAACATGACATAGAGCGAATAGTGGGCCACGCCAGTGCCCCAGTCGAGATCGAGCGTGGCCAGTGCCGCCAGGGCGCCCGCCACCAGGAAGGGGGGCGCGAGGTAGACCCAGGGCCACATGTCGTTGGTCAGCTCCGGCGGCAGGAATCCCTTCACGATCCAGAGCGCGGCGTAGACCGCCCCGCAGATGGCCGTGCGGATCAGGAGCGAGCGGCCACGGTAGGCCTCCAGGTCCCTGTCGCGGACGATCTCGTAGCCGATCCAGGCACACGGCATCGCCACGGTGGCGGCCGTGGCTGCCAGCAGCCAGAGCGGAGCCTGACCGGCCCCCCAGGCGAATCGGGCGACGACCGCCAGCAGCATCGCCGCGACGGCACCAACCGCCACCGCGACGTAGGCCACCTTCGGAATCGGCTGCTCCACGAACACGATCGGCGCCGTGGGAGCCCGGCCGGGAACAGCCGCCTCTTCCTCCGGCCCGTGGATCTTCACCTCCTTCACAGCGTCGCTGGGAACGGTGATCGGCTTCTTGCACTTCGGGCAGGGGCCGGTGCGGCCGGCAAATTTGTCACTGACGCTGAACGTGGACCGGCAGCCGGGGCAGATGACTTGAATGGCCATGGAAATCGATCCGGAGCGAGAAATGCGGCATCGCCCGCAGGCCGGCTCTCCGGACCGCGCACACCACCCGCGGAGAGTGTCAGAGGCGGGCCCGCCCCCGTCAAGCCACCAGCCGGAGGCTAAACTGAGAGAGAGGGATCGGACCGGTCCCGAGCACCACAGGAAGGCCGATAGCGCCATGGCAGAAGACAAAGCGAAGATCGACTGGAAGATGCTGGAGACGTCAGCCGCCGAGACAGCCCCAGAGGAGGCGGTCTTGGCCCCAATCCCAGCCCCGGCCCCAATCCCGGCCCGCGCCCCAGTCCGAGCCTCCGCGTCGCCCGCCGGCAAGATCGTCTTCCATTGTTCCAACGGCCACCGCATCGTCGTGGAGGCCGCCAAGGGCGGGCAGCGTGGCAAGTGTTCGAAGTGCGGTGTGGCCGTTCGGATCCCGGCCAGCAGCGAGTCGCCGGCAGCTTCAGCCCGCGTTGCTGAGGCCCGCGTCGGCGGGACGGGAGCGGAGGCTGCCGCGGAGTCGCCCGTCGTCGAGGAGGCCGTCGCTGCGAGTGGCACGGACGACCGTTCCGGCGGTGGGGCGAACCAGCAGGCATCCGATCACGACGACGCGCAGGCAGTCGGGCAGGCAGCCCCGCGTGATGATGCTCGGGACGATATGTTCTCCAGCCTTGTAACAGCCAGCGACAGCCGCGTGTCGGCCACCGAGTTCGTCGGGTTTTCAACGCCGGCCCTGCAGGCTGGCGAGCTCGGGCCGGGAGACCCTGAGGGTGGCAGTAATCCGACGGCGCTCCTGATGGCCCGCCTCTTTCGGGAGATCGAGCACGGCGGCATCGTCGAGGTGCATATCACCGGCGGCAGCGTGATCCTGCCAGAGTTTTACGAGCCGCGGTGGTCGGCGGGCTCACACGGGCTGTTTGCTAGCCGGGCCGCCGATGGCACCGTCACGCTCACGGCCGTTGCCTGGGACTCGATCCAGAAGATTGTCGTGCGGCAGGTCGAAGGTCTGCCCGACGGCATGTTCGAGTGACCGGGGCCGCGGCGGCGGCCAGCCAGTTGCTCACTCGTGCTCGTTGAGATCACCCTCGGTGATCGTCGTGAAGCCCTTGTTGGCCAGCGTCTCCAGTCCCATCTCCGTGTTGTCCACCATGAGCGCCACCGCCGGACGGCCGCGGGGCCGCGACAGGATCGGATAGGCCTGGATGATGTTCACCTCCGCCTGGAGCAGCGCCGTGCAGATCCGCAGCAGGGGCTGATTGTCGTCGGGCAGCTCCACGCCGATCAGGTCGCTCTCGATCAACGCCAGCCCCGCTCGCTCGAGGATCTCCCGCCCCTGCTCCGGATGGCTCAGCAGGAACCTGGCAAACGCACACTCCCCGGAATCGCTGATCGAGAGGGCGACGATCCGCACCTGCGATCCCTCGAACCGGCGGACCACATCGAGCAACTGCCCCACCCTGTTCTCCATGAACACGGTGAACTGTCGCAGCGTCGGCCAATTGCGGCCCCGGGCAGTCGCGAATCCCACGCCCGTGCCCTCTCCTGCGTCGCCAAGGCTCACGTCTCGAACTCCTGAGGGTCGGGGCAGGGGTGTGTGAACGGGGGTTGCAGGCCGTCGTGTCGCCGGGGGCTTTGCCCGGAAAACCTCCGAAAGAATAGAGTCTGGAGGCCCGGCCGGTCAACGAACCACGGGTGTCGGCCGCGATCGGAGCCGCCGGCAGCCCCCGCAGGAATCCCCCTCAGGAATGTGGTTATGGCCGAAACGGTGCACGAGATCGAAATTCGGGTGCGGTATCAGGAAACCGATGGTCAGCGGCGGCTGCACCACGCCAACTACCTCACCTACTTTGAAATGGGCCGCACCGAGATGCTGCGGGCCTGCGGCAGGACCTATCGGGAGTTTGAGGACGAAGGCCTGTTCATGGTGGTGGCGGACATCTCGTGCAAGTATCACGCCCCGGCCGATTACGACGACCTGCTCAGGCTGCGGACTCGGGTGGAGAAAATCGGGGCCGCCCATATCAAGCACGCCTATGAGCTGATCCGTGGCACGACGATCCTCGCCACGGGCACCACGACCGTGGTCTGCGTCGATCAGGAGGGAAAGGTCCGCCGCCTGCCGGACTGGATGCTCACGTGAGGGGCGTGTCGCGAGCGAGCGGCAATCGGGCTGCGGAAAATGTCCGGCTGGAATACCGGGCGGGGCTGCGTGAATTTGCCGTTGCCAGGCGGCTGCCGGAAAGTGCACCGGGGCGAGATTCTCTCGCCCGCACTTCAAGCACCCTCCGGAGACTGCCACCAATGATCCTTGCCGCCGAACGAGAACTCTGCCACGTGGGTGAGACCTCGGGCATTGCCGACCACGATCACGACCTCGTGCACGAACTGAGCCGCCGTCTCGACGCGCTCTGGCGTTATGACCAGTACATCGCCAACGCCGAATGGCGGGACGATCTGAAACAGTTCTGGTGTGACGCCAAGGCGATGGAGAAGCAGGCGATCCAGCGGATCCGCGAACTGATCGCACAGGAAGTGCGAAACGACTGCTTTTAGGCCGGCTGAGCAGGCCGGGCCGAACTCGCGGCATGCACACGGAGTCCCCGGGCTTCCGCCCGGGGCTTTGTGTGTGTGGGGCGCGTCAACGAAATAAAAGCCCCCTGCGGAAGCTGGGGGACTCCGGTTGCTACTGGTCCAACTACCGGGGCTGGGCGGGCTGCCAGTCGTCGTCCTCGTCGTCCGCCGTTGCAGCCTCGAGGCCGTCGTAGACGTGCAGGCTGATGCCGGCGGCCTCCATCTCTTCCGCGAGGGAGTCCTCCTCATCCTCGGAGTCGTCGACGTAGGCGAGCAACGCCTGCATCTCGCTCTCGGAGATCTCGGCCAGTCGAAAGCTGCGGACGATTTCCGACGCGGGATCGACGGCCGGCGCCGGCCGCAGGGAAGCGGCCTCGTCGCGGCTCCGCACAAAGTTTTCGCACAGCGACACGAGGTCTTCTCGAACCATCTCATCCTCCGTGGTTGACGTTTGCCGGGAGAGCCTCCGTTGGCCTCGCGACGTTCGCTAGTGTGTACGAAGGATGTGAGGGGATTGTTCGCGTCTGCCTGGAAGCCCGGGGCTGGTCCGGAACTCATCGAAAAATCCCTGGATTGTCCTTGCCCCGCGTCTTAGCTAGGCGGAGGGAGGCAGGGCTGCGGAGGTGGCGGAAGTGACGATCAGCGAGACCAGCCGGGCCAGATCCTCCTGCTGCCTCGCCTCGATCTGACGCAGTCGATGTTTCAGCGTGACGGGATCGGGCGGCGACACGGCCATCTGCCGGATCGCGTCGCTGATCGAGCGGACGTCGTTCGGATCGCAGTAGATCGCGGCAGTGCCACAGACTTCCCGCATGGCTCCCGTCTGCGACGCCACGCTGGGCCGTCCATAAAGCATGGCCTCCACCGGCGGATAGCCGAAGCCCTCGTCGAATGACGGATAGACGAGGAACCGTGATCGTTGCAGAAGATATTCAAGCTGCGGCGGTGCGACGGTCGGCATGGCCACGAATCGGCGCGGGTTGCGAAGCGCGCCCAGGCCGAGGTCGGCGAGCGAGTCGATGCCGAGCAAAACGACTTTGAATTCCCGAAGCGCGGCAGGCAGATCGTCTGAGCTGAAGAGCTCGTCGAAGGCGGCGACCGCGGCCGCGGCGTTTTTCTCGGGCCGGCCGGCATTGACCACGAGGGCAAAATCCGTGGCGTCGAAACCATGCCTGTCGTCTGACACAGGAAAAGGCTCGGGCTCGGGCCGCCGCTTTGCAGGAGGGGTGAGCACCACGATCGCGGCAGCCGGTTGCCCGAACGTCCCCAGAATCTCAGACCTGGAGTGTTCGGATACGGTGACGATCGTGTCGATACGAGGGGATGCAAACAGGCGGGCATAGTCGGGGCCGGCATGTTCCAAACCCGGTGGCACGGCAAGGCCTCGACGCTCCCGGTTTTGTCGCATCGACACGTGCCTGACGTCGTGGATGGTGCCGATGATGCGGGTGCGGCCGTTGCTGCGAAAACACTCCGGAGAGGCCGGCGTGTCGGCGGCGTCAGGAGCGAAGTGATCGGCGTACGTGACGAGCCCGGGTGTGAAAAAAGTGTCGAACCGATCCCGATTCACCAGAGCCACGACGTCGGCGGTGGATGTGACCGCCACCACGGAGATGCCGTGCTGATGGCAGACGTCCCAGACCCACGGCTCCATGAACACGCTGGGATCCATGGCCGCCGAGATGCGGACGCCCTCGTTTCTGGCCGCATGCTGCACGAGGGCTTGGAAGACAGCCTTGCCGTACTCACCTCCGCCATGAAACCCGGGCTGACAGAAAAGCAGGTCGAAGAGGATCTGCCGCTTCGGTTCGGCGAGCGCCCGCGCGGTCTCTTCGAGATACCGGTAGCCGTGTCGAGTGTCGGGCTCGAGATGGGCGGCCTCCGCCCATTCGTTCCAGGCGTTGATGAAAATGAGCCGGCGGTCAGGGGGCTGATCGCGGCAGGTGAGGCTGATCGCGTCGCGGAGCCATTGGCCGTAGGCTTCCGGCGAGGAATTGATCCATGACGTTCCCCGCTCCATCCGCCTGGCTGTATTGTCCCACGACGGCATGACGCCGCGATAGACGGGGAAATCGTTTGGAAGGTCCCGCAGGCAGGCCTGGACTGCTGCGCGGTAGTCGAGGATCGCACCCTGAAACCCGGGGTTGGTTTCTGGGCAGTCGGCGTCATCCGTCGCGAGATTGTCGCAGGGGATCATCAGCGGAGGAAACTGCATCGCCGAATCGAATCCGTAGCGTCGCGGATCTTCGTGATCGATGCTCCAGACGCTGCAGAGATGGATTTCGCCGATGCCGTTCTCGCGACAGAGGCGTCGCCATGCCTCGGCCGTTTGTGCGGGGTTGGCCAGCTTGTTGACGCGATACACGATCACCAGCGGCCGGCCTTCCACGCGGATGTAGCGAGGATCACGCAGCACCGGGATCAGATCGAGGATGAATCGGCGGTCGTCGTCCTCGCCATGCTTCTGGGCGACGAGCACCTCGTGGTCGAGGCCATCCCAGGCGCGGGTCCAATTCTCGTTGGCCCAGCAGATGCAGAATGGAAAGTCGGGACGGCCCTGTTCGAGCAGGCGGTCGAGCGGCTTTTCGAGAAGTCGCCGGCCGCTGAACCAGTAGTAGTAGAAGCAGAAGCCGTGGATCCCATGACGTCGGGCCATGTCGGCCTGCCGCTCGAGCACCTGGGGGTCGTCTAGGTCGTAGTACCCGATGTTGGGATGCGGCACATGCGGCTGCTCATGCCCGCGATACATGGGGCGGCCCCGGCGGACGTTAGTCCACTCGGTGAACCCGTCGCCCCACCAAAGGTCGTTCTCCGGGATGCGGTGGAACTGCGGCAGATACATCGCGATGGCCCGCACGGTCGCAGCGGTGGCTGGATCAGCGGGGGGCAGGGCACCGGGGCCGGAAGTACGGACGGCGGCGTGGCAGGCGGGATGAGCGGGATTGTCGGCCGTGTCTGGGTTGAACAGCCGCCACCGCTGATAGGCGGGCATGGAGCGGAAGAGCCACGGCATCCGCTGGAAAAGAAAGTGCTTTGCCCGCCGCTTGGTCGCGAGCGAGAGCGGCAGCTTTTTCCAGCAGAGTCGGCTGAGGGCGTTCAGCATAGGATTCGGGAGAAGAAAAGAATCGCGATCCCCGTGGAATAGCAGACGAGTCAAAGGATTGGCCGTTGCCTCTCAACCGCCAATACCAGTGGGTTGTGGCGACGCGAGTCAATCGAGGGTATTGTGTGAGTTCTTCTTTCCCAAAGCCTGTTCGGCAGAGCCCTCATGGATCACTCAAGCGAATCGCTTCAAGCCTACCACGCAGCGTTGGCTAACCGGCCGGATTTAAATAACCGCGTTGGCGGTGCCGATCCCGCTGTTGTAGGTCGCTTGTCCCTGGCATCCCTTCGACAATGTGGTCTGCCACAGGACAAGCCAATCACGATCTGCGACTACGGTTGCGGCATCGGTCGAGTCGCTGCACACGTCGCCCACGCAGCCGCGCCCGGTAGCCGGCTGATCGGTGTCGACATCATGCCGGAGTTCGTCGGATTCTGCAGCGACAATGTCCACGCCCCCGGTGTTGCGAGCCAGTTCCATCTGCTCGAAGCCACGAACGAGCACTATGCAAGAACGGCTGAACGCGGCCATCGAGATACGCCCGTTATACCCGCAGTCGAACTAGTCACGATGCTGAAAGAATCGACCGATTTTCTCTACAGTATTTCTGTCTTTACGCACCTTGCTCCGTCGATGGCCGACGAGGCCCTTCGAGTCATTGCGGCGATCCTCAAGCCAGGCGGCATCGCAACGCTGACGTTTTTCTTATACGACGCGGAAGTGGAGTGGCGGCGGAAGAAGGGCCGGGCCCGTGGCGAGTTTGATCTCGATCGGGGCTACTGGGAGGACAACACGTTCTACGGTAACCGCGGTGATCGACTTGCGTTCGTCGCCTATCGGCCAGATGCCGTGCTCGGGATGGCTCAAGCCCACGGTCTATCCCTTCGGAGTTGCTTCGCGGGCACGTGGCGCGGGACCGGAATCATTACCCACGCGTTGCAGGATTTTGTGGTGTTCGAGAAGACGAAGTGATGCAACCATAGGTGCATCAGAAAACCTTATGGATGCCTACCAGATCGCCCGCCGCCGGTCGTTTAGTCGCTACGTTGGTCCGCAGGCGAGGGGCGTGGAAATAGGGCCAAGTTATCGCCCCACCTTTCCGAAGGCGGAGGGGTTTCAGATCACCGTTGTGGATCACTGCCCAACAGATGAACTGAGAGCCAAGTACGCAGCCGACGGTAATGTGCCCGCGTCGCTCGTGGAGCAGATCGAGGAGGTCGATGTCGTCTGGCACGGTGCTGGCTATCGCGATCAACCGGGTATGCCGCAAGCAGTTGACTTTGTCGTTGCCAGCCACGTGATCGAACACGTGGTCGACGTCTGCGGATTTCTCAAGGACTGCGGCGGGTTACTGCGGGAGGGCGGAGTGCTGCTTCTCGCGATCCCGCTTCGTCGCTGTATTATGGACTGCTACAGACCGGCTAGTACGCTCGGGGACATCCTGCTCGCGCACGTCATGCCATGGGCGTATGAAATCAAGTCGCGACTGGATGAAGCCTGGTTTCACGCGCTGCTGGGTTCCGGCGGGGCCTGGGCAATCGAGGATCTCCGGGCAGCGGCCCGGGCGGGCAGAATGCCAGTGCCGATTCACTCGGTTGATGCCGCTGGTGATGTCTGGCGGCACGGTGTGGCCGATTCGCCTACGGAAAGCAAGCCGTACCGCGATGCGCATCGGTGGGTCTTCGACCCGGAAACGTTCGAAGAGATCATTGCGTTTCTCTCGATTTTTGCCGATACGGGGCTCGTCCTTGAGTCGCAACCGGGCGGACACGACTGCGAGTTTCACGCAGTGCTCCGCAAACAGGGCGTCGATGCGAATCAACTCGCTTCGCTTGATGCCCTGCGACGACGAACACTTGAAGAACGGTTGTCACCCAGTTTCGATCTTTCGGAAAAGCCAACCTTGGCGCGATCTTTCTGGGGCCGACGGTAGCTGTCTGGGTCGATGGAGGCGGCGGACGCACGGTGCTTCGAAATGACTTTTCGCAGTCAGGTCAACGGCTAGCCCGAGCGAAGTCGCGTCGACGGGGCTAAGCGTTACAATCGCTATAGGCGGCATCTCCTACGTCTGTCGCTCGGGAATCGAGGCGTGTTTCGGTTGCGTTTAAACGGGGCGCACCTATGGTTGATTGCTAGGCTAGGCCGTTCATCCTGCGCAGACCCCGCAGGCGGCCGTTGCGGTGTGCTGGCCCCCTCCGACTGTTTGATAAAGACGCGCGTGCCATGCAGCTCATCGTTCTGGGGATGCACCGATCGGGAACCTCCATCGTCGCGAGGCTTCTCAACCTCATGGGGGCGTATTTTGGTCCGGAAGGCGCGAGCTTAGGTGCCAGCAATCAGAATCCGAAGGGATTCTGGGAGCGTCGTGATGTGATAGAGCTGAACGACTTACTCATTCGCTCAGCCGGCTGCGAGTGGAATCGCCCTCTCGCGTTTGCCGCATCCGCAGTTCCCGAGGCCGATCTAGCCGCCTTTCAAGAGCGGGCAAGCCGGTTATTGCTCGACCTCGATGCCCATCGCCCTTGGATGGTGAAGGAGCCGCGTTTTTGCCTTACTTTGCCGGTTTGGCGACCACTCCTTGAGGTGCCGATTGGGATCCATGTGGTCCGGCATCCGGTGGAGGTAGCCTCCAGCCTTCGAACCCGAAATGACATAGCGATCAACGTAGGCCTCGAACTCTGGGACTTCTACACGCGCAATGCGATCGCGGCGACAGCCGAAATGCCCCATGTGGTCGTTTCCCACCACGCGCTCGTGGAAAAGCCGGTGGAGGCGGTGGAAGAGCTTTTTCACGCCCTGGCGAAGCATCGCGTTGCGGGTCTTCGCATGCCGAATCCCCAGGAAATTACAGCATTCATCAGCCTCGAACTTTATCGTGAGCGAGCGACTCGTGAAGATCTTGTAATTTTCAACGATGCCCCTCAGGTTGATCTGTATCAGAGGCTGATCGCAACCTCAAGGGCGTCTGTCGAGCAACTACCGCTGGTTCCTACGTATGGGTGCCTTGCAGCCTACGAGCGTGCTGTTGCCAAACCTTTGCCCGCGCTGATTGAAGCAGAAAAAATCAAACAAGAGTTCGCAGCTGCCAAGGCCGCCGCTGTTACGGAACTCGCGAAGCGGGACGAACGGATCAAGTCACTCGAGCAGGCCGTGGAACGGGGCACTGTCGAGGGCAAGACCGCGACGGCGGCGCTTCAGTCGGAGGTTGCGAAGCGTGACGAACGGATCAAGTCACTCGAGCAGGCCGTGGAACGGGGCGCTGTCGAGGGCAAGACCGCGACGGCGGCACTTCAGTCGGAGGTTGCGAAGCGGGACGAACGGATCAAGTCACTCGAGCAGGCTGTAGAACGCGGCGCTGTTGAGGGCAAGACTGCGACCGCGTCACTTCAGTCGGAAGTTGCGAAGCGGGACGAACGGATCAAGGCACTCGAGCAGGCTGTAGAACGCGGCGGTGTCGAGGGCAAGACCGCGACGGCGGCACTTCAGTCGGAGGTTGCGAAGCGTGACGAACGGATCAAGTCGCTCGAGCAGGCCGTGGAACGGGGCGGTGTCGAGGGCAAGACCGCGACGGCGGCACTTCAGTCGGAAGTCGGGCAGCGCGACGAGCAGATTCAAGTTCTTCGACAGGCGGTTGAACAAGCGAACGTCGAACTGCAGGCCGCTCTAGAGTTGTTGGTGAAGCACCGGCAGCACGCAGAGGCTTTGGACCGCAATATCGCCGCCGTGCAGCAGGTCGCGTTCGTTGCTGCGAGGACGAGTGACGCCAAAATTCGATCCCTTGAACAAATCGTCGAGCGGTCAACGATCGAAGCCTTGCGTGAAGCTGAGGCAAGTAGAACTGAAGTGGCGGAAAGGGATGCCCGTATCGGGGCTCTCGAGGAGGAATTGCGGGACAACCGCGAACGCTCTTCCGTGTGTCGTGCGGCCAGTGCCGAACAAGTCGCGGCCTTGAAGCGGGCTTTGGACATTGCGTTGGCTGATGGCAAAACGGCGGTCGCGACGCTTCAGCATGAGGTGGCGACACGAGACGAGCGTATCGAGGCGATGGACCGCGATCGTTTGGCAGCCTCGGCCGAGGTCAGCGAACACAACGACCGCATTGCTGCGCTGGAGCGGGATGTGGCCAACGCAGTTGCCGCATCGAGAAAGCAACATGAGCACGTCATGGCAGTCGATAAAAAGCTGCAGGCGTGCGAAACGTCGCGGCTCATGGCGGAAGAAGAGGTCCGGACTCGCGGAGAGGAGGCTATCTCGCTCCGAGCGAGCATTCGTGATCTCGAAGTTCAGTTGCTCCGCACGACAGAGTCGCTGAATGCCCGCGAGAACACGGTGTTGAGCCTTAAGGCTGATCGAGACGAAGGAGAGTCTCGTGTTCGGTTGCGCGAACAGGAACTTGCTGGCGTGGCTCGCCAGATCGCTGAGTGCCAAGACCGTTGTGGATCTCATAAGGCGGAAGCTGCAGAAGTCACATCAGCACTTCAACGGGCCGAACTGAGGCTGGCTCAGCAGCAGTGGTCCCTCTCTCTCGCCGTCCGAGAGGTGTTAGCGCTTCGGCAGACGCCAGGCGTATGGGCGATCACTCAGCTTGCCGAATCGACCGACCGCTTCATCCTCGGTCTTCCGTCGAGATATCCGCTGATGGCAGCCGCCTCGCTGGTGAAAAACTCTGGTTTTTTCGATGAAGCGTGGTACTGCGGGCAGCATCGCGACGTTGCGACGAGTGGTCTTGCGCCGGTGCTGCATTACTTGTGCATCGGGGCGGCAAGGATGAGCGATCCGGGGCCAAACTTCAAATCGGTTGCGTATCTCACCGCGAATCCGGACGTGGCTGTCGCGGGCGACAATCCGCTCCTGCACTACATCGTAAACGGCAAGGCAGAAGGGAGAAGCATCGGATAGCTTCTGTGCCGCGGGTCCATTTTGCTGCCTCCACTATTTCGCCCCGACCATCTGTCCAAGGGGCATGTCAACACCCCCTTTGCGTCATGCACGATCGACTCACAATAATCAAGGATTCCGCGTTGTTCTCCGCAGAGTGGTACGCGGCGGAGTACGCCGACGTAACTCTGAGCGGAATCCCGCCTCTTGATCACTACGTGCGGCTTGGCGCGGGCCTGCGGCGATCCCCGCACCCGTTGTTCTCGACGGAGTATTACCTGTCGCAGTTGCCGGCGGAATTGCCGACCGATGTCGACCCCCTGATCCACTATCTTGAGTATGGCTGGAAGCACGGTGTCAATCCCCATCCGTTGTTCGACGTTGGTTGGTATCTCCTTCAAAACCCCGATGTCGCAGCCGCTGGCAGGGAGCCTCTTCAGCATTATCTGCTCGATGGCTGCCGTGAAGGGAGGCAGCCTCATCCGCAGTTCCCTGTGTCGGATGTTTTCACGCGGTTTCCGTCGTTGGCGGGCAGACACGAGAATCCCCTGCTCTATTACGTCACCGGGGAATGGCTAAACGACCCCTGCCCGGTGGCTACAGCGTTTCTAATCGGCCATTCGGCAACCCCGCAGCGGCTCTTGAGAAAGGTTGCGCAGGCTGCATGCGCTCAAATAGCACGCGTCACACCGCACCGCGGCGACGCGGATAGCTCGGCCGCCGGTCCGCCTGAAATGACATCCCGAGCAAGAGAGTGGTTGTCAGTCCGCCAGGACGAGCGCGGTGAGCGGCCAGATGCGGTGGAGATCTACGGACACAGTATTACGCCGCTCGCCATCCCATCGATTCCGCTGCGACCGATTCAGCACGAGTCCGTGTTCGTCGACGTCGTTGTCTACGCGGACTCGCCGGGACCCCATCTCCGCATGACGCTGGAGGCAATCGTTGCGTCACGTGGGTCATTCGACTACGAGATGACGGTCATCTGCGACTGGGATTATTCAAGCGATTACCCCACGGAAGTGGCTCGCGGATGCCGTGTGCGGGTCCTGCACACGACGGCGAAGCGCGGATTCTACGAGTCGGTTGCCTCTGTTTTGCGGGGCCGCGATGGCGGTGCCGCCCTTGTCATACGCGCGGGTGTTGTGGTCGCGAAAGACACGATCGCCGAGCTGCTCACCCAGGCTGTGGTGAATGATTCGTGCGACGTTCTGGCACCGGTCACGAACAATACGCCGGGCCTCGACATCACCATTCGGCAGGGGGAGAACATCCACACGACGTCTCGACACTTATCCCTTTTGAGTGGCGATAGACCGGTGGTGATCTGCGGTGTGCCGAGCCTCGACATTTTCCTCGTCACTCGGCGGGCACTGCGACTGGTTCCGTTTCCACACTGGAAGATGACGCAGGACGCCAGCCACCGGTCGCTCGTTCGGTTTTTCGCGACACTCGGCCAGCGTGGTTCGCGTGTAGGGCTTTTGCTGACGGCATACGCCCATTGTCTGAATGCCAGGCAAGTGCCCAACGAAGCGATCAACGCCGCAGTCGAGCCGGCGCATGCTGCGCGGTTCGCCGAAGTAAATGACTCTTGCAAAAGTGCACTTGCACGCGTGCAGGAGATGTATAAGGGGTGCTGTCCGGTAATCGCAGCGCAGCCTACCGTCGTCTTCGTGATGCAGGGCCTCACGCTGGGAGGCGGCGGCATCGTAGTCGTGAGCTTGGCAAACGACCTCATTCTGCGGGGCTGCAATGTGAAGTTCTATTGCCGCACCATTTCGCCCCGTTACAAACTGGATTTTGACCTGCTCTTTGAGCCAAAGATGTATTCGGCTCAGGACCTCCAGGCGGTCCGGCAGGACCTTCCTGGCGACGCCGTGATCGTCGCGACGCTGTGGACCACAGCTCGGGATGTCGAGGCGCTGGTGGCGGGCAGATCTGGCCGCACGGGAATCTATTTCATTCAGGACTACGAGCCATTTTTCTACAAGGCAGACTCGGACAACGAGGAAGAGCGGTCATATCACACTGGCGCCCGCGACAGTTATCACGCTGCGTTGACGCACGTGTACACGTCGGATTGGATTGCCGGACAACTTTCGAATGCCGGTGTTCTCGACCCTGGATCGGCTCGCAAGGCGAATGTCGGGATAGACCATAGCATTTTTCCGCCCCATCAGGTGAATCGTCCCCGCGGTGGCGCCCGACCGATTGTGATCGGTGCCATGGCGCGGCCCTCCACTCCTCGACGCGGATTTCCACTTCTCGTCAAAGCCCTCGGGCAGATCAAGCGGCAAAACCCGGATGCGCACATCATTCTCTTTGGGGCGAACGATTACTCGCAGTACGGCCTTCCCTTCGAACACGAATGCGCCGGTGTCGTCAGCCCGCACGACATGTCTGCTCTTTACGACCGCATGGATATCTTTATAGACGCCTCTGACTTTCAGGGCTTCGGTCTGTGCGCTTTGGAGGCTATGGCGTCGGGCTGCGCCTGTGTGCTGACCGATAGTGGCGGAGTGTCGGAATACGCACAGCATCGAATAAACTCGGTCATCGTTCCACACGATGCTGACGCACTTGCTGCGGCAGTGCTTGAGTTGGCTGCTGACGAAGACCAACGGCGAAGCCTCAGCCGGGCGGCCGCGATGACCGCGGTTCGGTTCGACAAACGCAATCTCGCGGACAAGTTCCTGAAGATGGTCGAATCGGTCGACCGTACGGCCAGACAGACCGGTTCAGCCAGTGCTGTGATCGTGCCAGTTTATAATGGAGTGGAAGTTGCGAGGCAGTGCATTGAGTCCGTGCTGCCCACGCTGGCGAGCGACGACGTGCTCGTTATTGTTGACGACTGTAGCGACGAACACACAGCCACCGTCCTTGCGGGCTACGGAAGAAATGACCCACGAGTCGTTGTTCTTCGAAATGAGCGCAACCTTGGCTTCGTCGGCTCTGTCAACCGCGGCATGGAGTACGCGGACCGCGTGTCGAAGCACACAGTGCTGCTCAATTCCGATACAATCGTGCCGCCTGGCTGGCTTGACCGGTTGAGACGCGTTGCCCTGGAGTCGGCTGAAGCTCCGGCGGTTGTTTCACCCCTGGCGACGGAGAGTTCCCACCTGCGGCTCGAGTTGAATGCCGGCGACAACTTTCTGAGTGCGAATCGCTGGCTGGCCTCTCGCCAGCTTCCGCCGGCTCCGGAGGTGATTACGCCTGAGGGCTGGTGTCTTTTCTTGCCGCTCGCAGTCCAGCGAGCCATCGGCCAACTCGATGTCGTTTATGGACGAGGATACTGCGAGGAATCCGACCTCTGCATGCGCGCCTATGCGGCGGGATATCGATTGAAGATCTGCGAAGATGTGCTCATCCACCACTACGGAAAAGTCACTTTTGGAGCCGAGCGAGGGCCGCTCTATGAAAATAATCGGAGGATCTTCGACAGACGATGGAAAGCCATCTACGAGGCCGCCTACGAGCGGTTCCGGCACCGACACTCGCTTGAGCCTCTACGGAGGCAGTACAGTCGATCAGCACGCTATCGTCTCCGCGAACGCCCGCGGGAGAACGCACTTTCTCTGCTCACGAGGATTCTGGAGCACCCAGCGACGTCCGGCCATATAGACCGTCTGCGACATCGCCATGCATCACGATCGATCTCTCGACGGGGTGCTGCTGAGAGTGTCGCGTTTCTTTTGCCAGAGATCGGCCCATTCGGGGGCGTTCTCTCGGTCGCTTCGCTCGTCAACAGCCTGATCCGAGCGGGGTGCGATGCTAAAATCGTGGTGTTGAAAGACGATCGTAAGTCTCTGCAACTTCCGGGATGCCTCACCCCGCCGATTCTACTCGACGACTACAGATCGCTCGTGGATGACTTTCCGGACGTCGACATGCTCGTCGCCACGGGCTGGATCACCGTGTATTATGCTGCTCACATCGCGGCGTCACGGCCAGAGATGACGGTGGGCTATTACGTACAGGATTACGAACCCGACTTCCCTGACGTTATCGCCTCGCCGCAGCTGCATGCGGCTGCCCGGCAGACCTACCAGTTGGGGCTCCCGAGCTTTTGCAAAACGCGGTGGATTGCGTCGAAAATTGCAGCTGCCGAACATGCCTACGTGCATCTGGTGCCCCCGTCTCTCGACGTGGATCGGTTCTATCCGAGACCTATGGGCGGGCAGGAGGGAGGATGCGATGTGCTGGCGATGTATCGGCCGTACACAGCACAGCGCGGTCACGAGACCATCGAGGCGGTGGTACGGCGGGTCAAGAGTGCGTTGCCGCAGGCGAAGGTATGGGTTTTCGGGGACGCGTCCATTCCTGAGCGATTGCTCGCCGAAGGTTTGATCGACCGGAACCTAGGGATTATTTCAAACCAAGATCTTCCCAAGGTGTATTCTTCCGCGAAAGTATTCCTCGAAGCCTCCTCATTTCATGGATTCGGCAGGACAATCGCCGAGGCGATGGCGTGCGGGACGGCGTGTGTCATAACGAGAAGCGGCGGACCTGAAGAATTTTGTGTTGACGGGGTCAATGCCGTGCTTCGCGATGTTGGTGATGCGGAGGGTCTTGCGGAAGCTACGATTCGGCTCTTGGGCGATGAGAACGAGCGACTGCGTATCGTTCGCTCCGCACGGAAGGCTGTCGAGGCATTTCATCCAACCCGTTCTGCAAGAGCGATCGCTGAATTCCTGAATCTCTCGTGTGTTGGAGGTCTTGTACAACCGTACGCTTGACAAATCCTAAGACTATGGGGATGACCAGACTCAGTTTGTTCCAATAAAAAAGATGGTCTGTCGTACACTGCGTGAGTGGCGTCATTAGTGTGTAGTAAGTAACAGGAGTGTTTCTGTGATCTATAGCAATGCCGATTCATTGATACCCTTTGACCAGTTGGGCCGTGTGAATCCGCCCTACAAGCCAACGCACGTTTTCAGTGGCGACTACATCAACGAACATCACCAACTTTATGCTAACTGTCCGGTCATGCACGGAATTTTGATTGACTTAGGAATCAAAGGGTGGCTTAGGAGAGCTGATGCTCTGAAGCTCTACGAAATGGCGTACTTTGCAGAAGGCGACATTCTCGAACTGGGTTGCCATCACGGTCTTTCGACATCAGTGCTATCCACGGCGAGCCTCGACAGCAAACGAAAGAAAGCGATCGTGAGCAATGACCTGAGTGAAGAATGTATCCAGCACGCAGAAGCCAATCTCACTGCCAGAAATCTCTTGCAGGGCGTTAAGTTTTGCCAGGGCGACTCCGCGGCGGTGTGTAGGCATTTAATAAGGCAGGGGCGAACATTCGATTTCATTTTTATTGATCACTCGCACGATTACACGCCAGTGTTAGAGGTTTGCCAGGAACTGAGGGGGTTGCTGAATCTTGGAGGTTTCTGTTTATTCCATGACTACAACGATCAGCGTAACAGAGTCGCCGTTAGCGAAAACGGTGAGCAGACGTACGGTGTCTACAAGGGCGTTGACCAAGGGTTGTCGTGGGCAAAGTTCGAGTTCTGCGGGTGCTTCGGGTGTACTGGAATGTTCCGAGCGATAGCGTGACCAAAAGGCATTAACCACGTGCATGTATCGCTTTGACGATTCACGCGGAGGGGTTCCCGGGCTGGCCCGTGGCGGGATTCATCGACCGTTCGAGGTGGAACTATGGCGCTGATGTCGTCTGCAGCACGTCGCGGTGCCCGTGGAGGACGGCGGATGCCAAGTGTTATAACGGACGGATGGGCGGGCGATTTGTTGTGACGGAAGGGTACGATGGCGAATGTATCGCATCAGCACTAGCTGTCTGCGATAGCGATGAGTGCTGAATGCCAGACGCCTTGTCGTGGAACGACGTCGAGAAGCGGTTCGCCGACTCGCGCAGCGGACATTACACGGCCCCGTTTATGAGCGAAAGAGTCGACTGCGGTAGGTACGACTGGCTTCACGAAGATTGTTGTAGCACTGGCGTCGCCGCACGTGCTTCGATCGTCTAGCGTGCCTGCATGTGATTGTTAAGTCCATCAAAAAGCACATCATCTACAGGTAACTTACTCTCAATATCGAGCACGTTGTAGCCGGGGCGGGCGATCACGCATGCAATCTGCTGGTAGATAGGGCGTTCGAATTCAATGTACGGCTTTGGGGGGTGCGTACCGACCTGCCAATTCTGCTGATCGATTGGCGACGATAGCGAGTGGACCGCCGGATGAGCCGAATTGTGGATCCGGCCACGGCCGTAAATTCGAAATGGTCCGCTTATTTGTGACAAGATGTTATGAAACTGTAGGGACGACATCGCGTTCGTGTGCCCCGTCCAGTCGGACCAATACAGTTTTAGTCCGTGAGCGAGCAGGTAGCCGTCGGCGTCAAACCACGGTTGCCTTATGAAAACGAAATTGCGGGAAAGGGTGTGCGCCGCAGCGATACACCTTCTTGCCGCCTCGTAGCCCGGCAAGTGCTCCAGAAAATCCAGCATTGTCACGAACTCAACCGCTTTTGGTGCCGTTCCGAGCGAGAGGGCATCCGCGACGTAGGCCTCGTGCCCGGCCGCCCTCGCAAGCGCTACCTTGGCAGGATCTATGTCGACGCCCGCACCGCGTTTTCCGCCCAGTTGGCGTACGGCAAAGTCGATAGAACCTCCGTTGCTACAACCAAGGTCTAGAAAGTCGTAGGTGCCCGCTTTCAACTGTTGGAGGAAATCAGTCGAGTTTATGTCCATGGATCAATCTCATTCTGTGATGTGCAACTATCGCCTTCTCAACGCGTAGGCCGCCATTGTTCGCCGACATGTCTTATCGAATACCTGGCTGGATACGATGCGGGCGATGGCATGCTGTCATGTGCCAGGTGTTCAGCCTTCGGCGTACACATTTCTCCACACCCAACGCCACAAAGGCCGAGTCATGGCTGACAAAATCGGTAGTTTTCTCACGTAGGATCGCACCCGTAGCAGCCAGGGAGGCAACGGCGGCGTATTCGCCCCAGGCTGCAGGTGACCAAGCGGGGTGCTCAACCGCTCAATGAGCGGATCGATCGCATAAGGCTGGGCGACCAAGTCGGCCAAGAGGTTGTAGATTTCATTTGCAGAGCATGCCCATCGTCGTGTCGAGGCCCTCTCGGGGACCATCTGCCAGTTTGGCCCACCAGCCGCAAGCAACCCCGCGAGAGCGACGGTATCACGGTACAGGATGATGTTGGGGTTGTCCTCCAGCGCCGTCCGCAACTCCCTCGAAAGGTCGCAGTCTCGCATGAGTACGGGCTTACGGTAGGCGAGTCCCTTCAGCAAAGGGAACCCGAATCCCTCATACATGGAGGGGAAAACGACCAGCCGCGATCGCTCGTACAGCAGTTCCACGCGGTCTTCGGAGAGGTGGCCGCTGGGGTAGCAGGTGACGCGATGATGCGGATGGCTGTCGATACCCAGGCAGGCAAATCGTTCCCCTGGAAGAGCGCGGACGAGCGCGTCGATGGTCGGGCCGACGTACTTGTGTGCGAACTTGTTGCCGACGACAAGAATGTCTTTCCCAGGCAGACCCGCCTGCCTTCCGGTGGGCAGATACTCCCGCGGGTCCAGACTATGGGGTGATACGAGATGCCGCATGTTCGGGCGGGCAGGGAAGCGGGCCGCAAACTGTCGGCGGGTGAATTCGCTGTTGTAAATGATCGCGTCGCCGTGGGCGAACACGAATTTCCACACACCGTCGAGTTCAGGATTGTTGAGATAAAGGCAATCCCACGTGATCGTGTCCAGCATGAACCAAGCGACGCGTACGGCAAGCGAATTCAAACGCAAGAGACTCGCCCCAGTGAAGGGCTGGCCCACACGCAGCGCGACGGCAAACTTCCTGTCGGTTTCGACCGGCAGCACCTCGATGTTTGCAATCCTGTCGAGCCCGTGAAACACCGCATGCGACCCGTGGATGATCACGAAGATATTAAACTGATCACAGGACCGTGCCGCAAACTCGAGTAACAGTGCTTTGGCCGCCTCGATCGTGCCATTGTGGTAGGAGCCCACATCGGAGAAGTCGAACAGCAGATCGTGGCGGCCTTCACGGTCGGGAAGGAGTGCCGTGAGCATCCGTTCGGCCTGGTGCCGAGGGCTCAACTCATAGGTTTGTACGGCCCGCGGATATTCAGGATATCGCTCCGCTAACATCCGGGCATTTGTCTGTTCGAGTGCAGTCCGCCCGGACTTGCCAAAACTTGCTTCTCCGCGGTGGTGGACAAACGCATGATTTGCCAGCACGGCGCGAAAGCCGCACCGATTGGCTCGCATGATGAAATCGTTTTCCTCGTTGTAGCCTGGGCCATAGGCCTCGTCGAGTAAGCCAAATTCGCGGAGTACCAGGTTTTTGATGAGAAGACAAAAACCAACCGCGGTCGGCACGTAATGATAGGGCGGCAAATGCCGGGACAGCTGCTGGAAGGCCTCGAAAGACCGCTGCGGCGATTGATAGCGGTATTCCTCCTGCACGGGCAGGCTGGCAAGCGTGGCGTTGTTGGATCGAGGACTGACGAAGCCGATCATCGGGTCGAGTGCCGCCACTCGGACCATTTCCCGTATCGATCCCGGGAATACCACGGTGTCGGAGTTGAGCAGAATTGCATCGTGGCCTGATTCGATCGCCAATTTCAGGCCGTCGTTCGCCGAGCGTATGAAGCCTCGATTATGGTCGTGCGCGATGACCGTAAAAGGGACCTCGCCTGTCAGTTGCTCTGCAGCGGCTCCGAGCGCACGTTTCAATGGCTCGTCATCGGGGGAGTCGTTGATGGCAACGATCATCGCCCCCAGGTCGCGTAACTCCTCCGCGCAATCGACGAGAGAGTCGGCGAGCGGCTTCACCAAGTCTGCGTTGCGGTAAAACGCGATGACGATCGTGATCCCGGCCGAGGTTGCGCCGGAGTCCTGTATCGCGAGGTTCGCTTGTTGCATGACGCCTAGAGGGGCCGCCGCGATGGTTTCCAGTCCGTTGCCGTTCATCGCAGTCTCACTGAGAGAAGACTCGCCCCGGCGAGTGCTTGAACGAAAGCCTTTCCTTTCAAGCAGCAAACAATCCAGACCTGCAATTCTAGGCCGCGTTCTGATGCCCGAAGAACCGGCAGGCAAACCACTGGATTGTATTGATCGGCTGCGACGGCGTTGCAGACCCGTTAAGTCCGACAGTTGGTATAAGCGTTGCCACCGGATGCTGGTGTCGAATCGAAGCGGTTCGTCTTCTCGGATGCATATTGCTGCATCGCAGCTTGACGGTCTTTATCGCGCGAATTAGAGTCAGTTTCAGTCGTGCCGCGAGATGCGTCGCGATTTCAAAGGCCCGGTCTTCCTTTGGCCCGTTATCGCCAGCGTGGCACCAATTGCGATGAACCAGTCAACGGCAGGCACCGCGGGTCATGATTGGTGGCTGGGCACCTCCCGTATCGGCGTCTGGTGGCCGCTCGCCTGGTTCGATATCTCCTTGCGGTATCGTCGCTCGATGCTGGGGCCGTGGTGGATCACCATCAGCATGGGAATGATGCTGATGGGCATGGGCCCGCTTTATGCCGCGCTCTTTGCCATCCCAATAAACACCTATTTCCCGAGCGTCACGCTCGGACTCATATTCTGGACGTTTATCTCAACCACCATCATCGACTCGTGCGCAGTGTTCACCGCGGCGTCGAGCTACCTGAAGCACTCCGAAAGTCCGATTAGTCTGTTCGTCTGGCGGTTGCTGGCCCGAAATGTCATCCAACTTGCCCACCAGTTCGTGCTCTTCGTGCCCGTCGCCATCTTGTCAGGCGTAACGATTGGTCCGTCGGTGCTGCTCTTCATCCCGGGCTTTATCATCCTCGTCATAAACCTGCATGCGATCGCGATCTCACTCGGGATCATCTGCGCCCGGTTTCGCGACGTTGCTCAGATCGTCGCGAGCGCCGTCACTTTCCTCATGTTCCTGACGCCAGTTGTCTGGATGCCTGAGAGCCTGCCCGCACGTGCGAAGTTCGTTCTCAACAACCCTTTTGCCCGCTTCCTCGCACTCGTGCGAGAACCGCTGCTCGGGAAAGTTTGTGGGCCCGAGGTCTGGGGAGCTGCGATCGCCTGGACGGTGGTCAACGTTCTGATCGCAATGGCGATCTTCAAGTGGAAGCGGCGACAGGTCGTCTATTGGGTCTGACGCCGGGGTCGGATGTCCGCCTAGGCGGTAGCGTATGGCACTTCTCAAGCTCGCGAATGTAACGATCGACCTGCCGATCTTTGGCTTCGAAGCGGCGTCGTTGAAAAAGACAATCGCATCGACCGTGACAGGCGGGCGGATCAAGCTCGAGACGGGCATCACGGTCGTTCGCGCGATTGACGATGTCTCGTTGACACTGCGAGACGGTGATCGCCTGGGCCTGTACGGGCACAACGGTGCCGGCAAGTCGACGTTGCTTCGAACGCTGGCCGGAGTCTATCCGCCCACCAAAGGCACCTATACGCGGGAAGGCACGATCGCCAGTTTCATCGATCCGACGCTCGGGATCGAAATGGATGCTACCGGCTATGAAAATATCCACCTCCGCGGGCTCGTTATGGGCCTCACGCGGGCGACTACGAACCGGATGCTGCCAGAAATCGCTGAGTTTAGTGGCCTCGGCGCGTATCTCGATATGCCCGTGCGCACGTACTCCACCGGCATGATGATGCGGCTCGCATTTTCCATCGTGACGAGCGTGCGGGCAGATATCCTTCTGCTCGACGAATGGCTCTCGGTTGGTGATGCGGAGTTCCAGGAGCGGGCCGACCAACGGATGCGTGAAATAGTCGACACCACCGGGATCCTGGTGTTGGCCTCGCATTCGCCGGACATGATCCAGCGGGAGTGCAACCGTGTGCTGCAACTGTCGCACGGTCGCAAAATGAGCGAAAAGGAACTGCCCCCACAGACGGACGTCGCTCCGGCCGTGACCGACATAATCTGAGCCGAAATGATCTGAGCCGAATAGATCTGACTGTGGGCGGCGGGATTTCCGGTAGACTTGGAGGCAGTGTTTCCCCCTGCCTCGGCGCGACGCATGGCCCTTGTTCACCTCGACGACCTGACAATCGCCTATCGCGGGCCGCCGCTGCTCGACGGCGTCACCCGGCAGGTCGAGGCCGGCCAACGAATCGGCCTGCTCGGCCGCAACGGCTCCGGCAAGACCACGCTCCTGAAGATGATCGCCGGGCAGGAACAGCCCGATCAGGGACGCTGCGTGGTGGCTCCAGGCACCCGCGTGGCCTACCTCTCCCAGGAAGTGCCGCTCGACCTCTCTGGAGAGGCGTTGACCTTCGTGCGGCAGGCCCTCGACGCCGCCGTGGCGGCCCACGAGATCGAAGGCTGGGAGGCGGATGAACGGGCCACCCGCACGCTCGATCGGATGCAGATCGATGCCACCGCCGACATTGGGGAGATGTCGGCCGGACTCAAGCGGCGGACATTGCTGGCCCGCGAACTGGTCACGGAGCCCGCCCTCTTGCTCCTCGACGAGCCGACCAATCACCTTGATCTCGCCTCCATCAGTTGGCTCGAGGAATTTCTGGTGGTGTGGCCGGGCACCCTCATGTTTGTCACGCACGACCGGGCGTTTCTCCGGAAGCTCGCGACGCGGATCTGGGAGATCGACCGCGGCAGGCTCTTCGACTGGTCGTGCGACTACGACACGTTTCTTGCGCGGAAGGCCGACGCGCTCGCCGCCGAAGAAAAGCAGAACGCCCTCTTCGACAAGCGGCTGGCCGAAGAAGAGGTCTGGATTCGCCAGGGCATCAAGGCCCGCCGCACGCGCAACGAGGGCCGCGTGCGGGCGCTCAAGGCGATGCGAAACGAACGCAGCCAGCGGCGGGATCAGGTGGGCCAGGCGAAGCTCGTGATTCAGGAGGCGGCCCGCAGTGGCAATCTCGTGTGCGCGGTCGACAACCTCTCCTTCAGCTACGACGGCCGGCCGATCCTCTCGAACTTCTCCACCGACATCCTCCGCGGCGACAAGGTTGGCATCATCGGCCCCAACGGCGCAGGAAAGACCACGCTCCTGCGGCTCCTGCTCGGGCAGCTCGCGCCCGACCAGGGCACCGTCAAGCTGGGCACGCAACTGGCCGTGGCCTACTTCGACCAGCTCCGCGGACAGCTCGACGGCGAGAAATCGATCGCCGACAATATCGCCGGCGGCAACGACACCGTCACCATCGGCGGCCAGCGACGGCACATCATCGGCTACCTGCAGGATTTCCTTTTTTCGCCGGAGCGGTCCCGCACGGAGGTGCGGTTCCTGTCGGGCGGCGAGCGACACCGTGTGCTCTTGGCCAAGCTGTTCACGCAGCCGGCCAACGTGATCGTGCTCGACGAGCCGACGAACGATCTCGACGCCGAAACACTCGAACTCCTCGAGCAGCGGCTTGTGGAGTTTGTGGGGACGATCCTCATGGTGAGCCACGACCGCGAGTTTCTCAACAACGTCGCGACGAGCGTGATCGCCTACGAGGATGGTGGCGTCCGCGAATATGTCGGTGGGTATGACGACTGGCTGCGGCAGCGGCCTACCGCAGCGACGAAGGCTGCGGAGTCGCAGCGGGCCGCAGCAGCGAGTCGGGGGTCGTCGCCGGAGTCCGCGGCCGCCGTCGTTGCCCCGAAACGACGCTCCTATAAGGAGCAGAGGGAACTCGAACTCCTGCCCGCGACCATCGAGAAGCTGGAGACGGAGATCGCCTCGCTCCATGAGCAGGTCGCGGCACCATCCTTCTATAAGCAGCCTGCCGCCGAGATCGCCGCCACGCAGCGACGGCTGAAAGACTGCGAATCCCAACTGACCGCGGCGTTTCAGCGGTGGGAAGAGCTGGGATAGGCGAATCTGCCAGCCCTGTTTGGCGGTGCATCGATCGTGCTGCCTGCGGTAGAATTTGGTTTGCCGCCGAGGTGGCGGTGTGAATGCGAATGATGCCCACGGAGGTGCTGCCATGGTTGCCACGATTTCCCCGAACTCTCTTGCCGATCTCCGCCGTCGGGGCGACGGGGTGACGCTCATCGACGTGCGGACCCCCGCCGAATACGACGAGGTGCACGTCGAAGGCGCCCGCAACATTCCGCTTGATCGCCTCGATCCGCGGGCCATCGCCGCCGAGCATGCCGGGAAGACCGGCGGCCCGCTCTATTTCGTCTGCAAGTCGGGCGGCCGTAGCCAGAAGGCCTGCGAACAGATGATCGCGGCCGGTATCAACGACGTGGTGAGCGTCGAGGGGGGCACCTCGGCCTGCGAGGCAGCCGGTATGAAAGTGGCCCGCAGCGGCCGGAAGGTGATGTCGTTGGAACGCCAAGTGCGGATCTGCGCCGGCGGACTGGTCGTGCTCGGGGCTGTGCTCGGGCATTTCGTCGATCCCGTCTGGCATGTCCTGTCGGGGTTCATCGGCGCCGGCCTCGTCTTCGCGGGCGTCACCGATACCTGCGGCATGGCAATGATGCTGGCGAAAATGCCCTGGAACCAGGTGCGCGGCGCGGCCACATCCTGTGCCCGTGCCTTCATGCTCGCCATCGTGCTCGGCAGTGCCGCGGGCGTTACGGTGGCGGCGGAGCATACGAAGGATTCGCTCGAGGCCGTGCAGCAAGCCGTCGCGGATCAGAAGGCCGTGCTCGTCGACGTGCGTGAACCGGAGGAGTGGAACGAGGGCCATCTATCGGGAGCGCGTTCGCTGCCGCTCTCTGTGTTGGAGAAGGGCGTGAAGCCCGATGCCCTCGCCAATCTGCTGCCCAAGAACAAGATCATCTACGTCCACTGCCTCGCGGGGGGCCGCTGCCTCGAGGCCGCTGACATCCTCGCACCGCTGGGCTATGACGTGCGGCCACTGAAGCCGGGCTACAAGGCCCTCGTCGCCGCCGGCTTTCCCTCCGTCGTCGGCCAGTGAGCCAGGAGTCCCCCGGCTTCCGCTACCAGTATTTTACGAGCAGGACGCCGGCGAACACCATCGCCGCGCCGATGATCCGGCCGGTGGTGAGGCCCTGCTGTGGCAGGTTCATCAGGCCGAAGTGGTCGAGCACGAGCGAGCAGATCAACTGACCGGCCACCACCGCCGCGATGAAGGCCGCCGCGCCGAGTTTGGGGGCGAGTGCCGCGCCGGCCAGCACGATCAGCGCGCCCAGCGGCCCGCCGATCCAGTTCCACCACGGTGCAGCCCGCATGGCTGCGGCCGAGGGAGGGCTTGGCCGGAGCACCAGCATCACGACCACGACCGTCACGATCGTGCCGCAGATCGAGAAAAAGGTCGCGTAGCGGGGGTCGCCGATGTTGGTCCGCAGCGAGCCGTTGGCCGCCGCCTGCAGCGCGATGCAGCAGCCGGCGCCCGCGGCGAGCAGAATCCAGACAGTGTCCATAGATGTTCCTTTCCGTGAATCGCTACTATAAGGGCTCGATAGAATTCGCCGGGCTCTCTTTTCTGCCCGGACTGCCTGATCGCACCAACGCGTGATTGCCTGCATGGATATCAGCATCGAGCGACGTGAGAACGCCCCGGACATGGCCGGCGAGGCTGCCATTGAACTCGCCGTGAAGGGCCGGATCGATGCGGAAACGGGCGTGGAACTGGAGCATGCTGTCGCGGAGGAGTTGCGACACGGTCACCACGCCATCCGCCTCGACTGCACCGGCGTGAGCTTCCTAAGTTCCGCCGGGATCCGCGTGCTCTTCAATGTCCACCGCGCCGCCAAGACCGCCGGCGCGCGGTGCCTCATTGGCGCAGCCAGCGATCCGGTGGCCCGCGTGCTGGAGTTGACGCGACTGGCCCCGATCCTCAGAGAGCAACAGCGTGACGAGTCGCCGGGCACGGGCGGCCGCGGAAAGACCCCGTCGGGGGATGCGGCTCCAGCCGCGGGCGGTCATGCAACCTCCGACACGCGTGCGGGCAGGATTCTGTTTGTCGGCCTGGAATCGCCCGGGAGCGGCGGACTCAAGGGCGACGTCGTGGGAGCGTCTGACGCCGCCATGCTGGGGTCCGGTCTGGGCCGACTGGACGACACGCCGTCGCGGCCTGTGCCGCGTCATGCCTTCGGCCTCGGGCTCGCCGGCCTTGCTGATGACTCGCTCGCCACCATTGCCGGCGAAATGCTGGCGGCCTGTGGGGCCGTCTTCCATCGGGCACCACAGCCCTTTGCAACGGTCGACTATAGCCTCGGCGAAGGCAGCCTCGTGCCCACCGTGCGGCTGGCGTCGGGCCTGATCTGGGAGGGCCTGCCACGAGGGCGGGCTGGCTTCGAGCCGGCCGACGACGAGCCGGCCGTGCGGTTCGACGAACTGGCGGCGGCGTTGCTCGAGCAGTCGCAGGCCGACTGCCTGGCACTGGTGGTCGTCGCCGAGGTGCACGGCATCGTGGGCGTCGAACTGATCCGGCCGCTGGCCGAGGCGACCGCCACCGACAATCCCCGCAGCCGCGATCCCGCCGTGGCCGCACGGTGGCTGAGTTTTTCCCGTGAGCCCGTGCATGCCCGTCACACCGCGCTGGTCGTGGGCGTGGTCACACGCGGAAATCCTGCCGGCCCGCTGGCCGAGTTCGTGCGGCCGCTCGGCCCAGACGGTCCCTCCGGCCATGCCCATGCCGCCATCTTTCCGCTGCGGCCGCTCAAGCGCGGCGCCGTCGACCTCGCCGCCACGGTCGCCGACCTCGCCGCCTCCGAACCGCTGGCGGTGATGCACCTGCTCGGTGATCCGCAGCCGGTGCTCGGCAACGGCCAATCCGATTTTGTTCGCGGCTGTTGCTGGTTTGCGCCGCTGTCGGTCGCAGCGTCCTCACTCTCAGGGGCGAAGACCTCCGCGGGAGGCGGCTCATGATCACGCTGCTCTCCACCTGGACATTTGGCGTGGCGCTCGGGTTTGTCGCGCTCGGAGTCTTCGTCAGCTTCAAGCTATTCTCGTTTCCCGACATCACCACCGACGGCTCCTTCACGCTGGGCGCCGTCGTCGCGACCGTGCTGCTCGTGGCGGGTGTCGATCCGGTGCTGGCGACGCTCTCGGGCATGGCCGCAGGCGCCGTGGCCGGCAGTTGCACCGGCATGCTGCACGCCTTCCTCGGCATCGAGCCGCTGCTCTCCGGCATCCTCATGACGACGGCGCTGGCGAGCATCAATCTCGTGGTGCTCGGCCGTAGCAACGTGCCGCTCTCTGGCGTCAAAACGCTTCTCGATCGCGCTGAGGTCGCGTTGCTGCCGTCAGCGCGACTGCTTGGCTTCGACGAGGAGGCTGCGGGAGAGGCTGCGCGGCTGGGCTTCATGCTGCTGGCCGCGGGCGGCGCCGTGTTCGTGCTCTATCTCTTCTTCCGCACGCGGCTGGGTACCGCCATGCGGGCCGGTGGCGATACGCCCACGATGGCCCGGGCACTCGGCCGCAACACCGGCGGGCTCACCGTGGCCGGCCTCGCGATCGCCAACTCGCTCACCGCGCTCTCCGGTGCCGTCGTCGCGCAGTATCAGGGCTTCGCCGACGTGCAGATGGGGATCGGCATGGTGGTGTGGGGCATGGCGAGCGTTTATCTGGGCGCGGCCCTCGTGGGGCAGGTGCGGCTGGGCGGTGCGCTGCTGGCCACGCTCGCCGGCAGCGTGACGTTTCGCCTGCTCGTCGCCGCCGCACTCCGCGCCGGGCTCGACCCCGACTGGCTCAAGTTCACGACGGCCGTTGTCGTGCTGACGGCGCTCGTCGCGCCGCGGCTGCTCGTGCGACGACACCAGGCTTCCGCCGCACGCTAAACCCTGGTCCTGCCAAATCATCCAGAACCCGATCATCCAAGCTGGTTCACAACAGATGCTCGAACTTCGCAACGCCACCGTGACATTTGCCGCCCCCGGCGGGCCGCTGGTCCGCGCGGTCGACGGCGTGTCGCTGACGATTCCGAGCGGCCAGTTCGTCGTGGTCATCGGCACCAATGGCTCGGGCAAGAGCACGCTCCTGGGGTCGATTGCGGGCACCGTGCGTCTCGACGGCGGCAGCATCCGCCTGACCGATCACGACATCACGCGGTGGCGGGAAGATCAGCGGGCCCGGCTGATTGGCCGCGTGTTTCAGGATCCGCGGGCCGGGACGGCCGCCAGCCTCACCGTGCTGGAAAATATCGCAGTCGCCGCCTGTCGCGGACGGCGGGCCGGGCTCGCCTGGGCGACCAGCCGCAGCCTGCGGGCCGAGGCAGCGCGGCGGCTGGGGACAATCGTGCCGGGCCTCGAAACCCGGCTCGACCAGCCGATCGGCTCGCTCTCCGGCGGCCAGCGGCAGATCGTGACGCTGGTGATGGCGACATGGCACCGGCCCGACCTGCTCCTGCTCGATGAACACACCGCCGCACTCGATCCGGCCGCGGCCGACCGGGTGGTGCAGGCCACGGCGAGGCTCGTCCGCGAGCAAAACCTCACGGCGCTGATGGTGACGCATTCGCTCGCGCAGGCCGCGTCGCTTGGTGACAGGCTGCTGCTCGTGCATCGGGGGCGGATCGCCCTCGACGTCCATGGAGCGGCCAAGCGGCGGCTGTCGCCCGACGACCTCGCGTTTCGATTCGCCCGCCTGCGGTCTTCCGATCAGCTCGACGAGGCTGCCGCACGTTCTCTCTCCGAACTTTACATATAGCCCCGGCATCAAGACGCGATGATCCTGTCCTCCGTCTTCGCCTTTCTCCGCCGCGCGGTGCCGACCGTGGCCCTGCTCTTCGGCGCGTCGGCGCTCCTGATCCTCACCGACAGGCAGTCGGCCAAGCGGGCGCTGCCGGCGATCGCCGTGCTCCAGCAGACGAGCTCGATGGTGCTCGAGGATGCCGTCAAAGGGATGATCGCGGGGCTCGCCGAGCGCGGCTTTGTCGATGGCAAGACGGTGACGATCCGCCGCTACAACGCCGAGGGCGACATGGCCCAGGCCAACGCGATCGCCCGCGAGATCGTCGGCGGCCCGTTCGATCTGGTGCTCACCTCCAGCACGCCCTCGCTGCAGGCGGTGGCGACGGCCAACAGCCGCGGCCGGCTCAAGCATGTGTTCGCGGCGGTCGCGGATCCCTTCTCGGCCGGCGTCGGCTTCGATCGCGCCGACCCGCTCGTGCATCCGCCGCATCTGGTCGGGTATGGCAGCCTGGCGCCGGTGCACACGACGTTTCTGATCGCCCGGCGGCTCAATCCCCGCCTGGCCAGAGTGGGGGCGGCGCACAATCCCTCCGAGAGCAATTCCCGCCGCTTCATGGAACTCGCGCGGGCCAGTTGCAAGGCACTCGGCATCGAACTGCTCGAGGCGCCGGTGGAAAACTCCTCGGGCGTCATCGAGGCGGTGCAGTCGACGATCTCGCGGGGGGCCGAGGCGATCTTCGTGCCGGGCGACACGACGGTGATCAGCGCTGTCGATTCGGTTATCGCCACCGCGGCGAAATCGGACGTTCCGGTGTTCAGCGTGAATCCTGGCGTGCCCGATCGGGGCACGCTGTTTGACGTCGGCTTCAATTTTCGCGAGGTAGGCCTCGTCGCCGGCCGGCTGGCGGCGGATCTGCTCTCGGGCACCGATCCCAAGACCGTGCCAATCCGGGAGACAGCGCACGAGATCCCGCCCTATCTCGTGCTCAATCTCGCCACGAAGGCAGCAACTCCCGACCGCTGGCAGGGCCCTGAAGACCTCAAGAAACAGGCACGGTACTTGATCGACGGGGCGGGGCGGCACGAACAACCCGACGCGGCGCTGGCCGGGCCGTTCGACGAGGCGCCACGTTGAACATCAGGAGAAGGCAACGATGACCCCCACGACTGCACTCGCTGTTCTCCGCCGCTCCGCGCCGACTGTGGCCCTGCTGTTCGGCGCGTCGGCGCTCCTGCTGCTTACCGACAGGCAGTCGGCCAAGCGTGCGCTGCCGGCGATCGCGGTGCTCCAGCAGACGAGCTCGCCGGTGCTCGAGGATACGATCAAGGGGATGATCGTGGGGCTTACTGAACGAGGCTTTGTCGATGGCAAAACGGTGACGATCCGTCGCTACAACGCAGAAGGGGATATTGCCCAGGGCAACGCGATCGCCCGCGAGATTGTCGGCGGGCCGTTCGATCTGGTGCTCACCTCCAGCACGCCCTCGCTGCAGGCGGTGGCCACGGCCAACACCCACGGCCGACTCAGGCACGTATTTGCCGCGGTCACGGATCCATTTACCGCAGGCGTCGGCCTCGATCGCGCCGATCCGCTCGTGCATCCGCCGCATCTGGTGGGATTTGGCAGCCTGCCGCCGGTGAACGCCACGTTTCTGATCGCCCGGCGGTTGAATCCCCGGTTGGCCCGCGTGGGCGCGGCTCACAACCCTTCCGAGAGCAATTCCCGCCGCTCGATGGAACTCGCGCGGGCCAGCTGCAAGCTGCTCGGCATCGAGCTGTTCGAGGTGCCGGTGGAGAATTCCTCCGGCGTGATCGAGGCGATACAGTCGACGATCTCACGGGGCGCTGAGGTGATCTTCGTGCCAGGCGATACGACGGTGGTGAGTGCAATCGACTCGGTCATCGCCACCGCCAGCAAGGCGGACGTTCCGGTGTTCAGCGTGAATCCGGGCGCACCCGACCGGGGCACCCTCTTCGATGTCGGCTTCAACTACGCCGAGATTGGTCTCGTGGCCGGCCGGCTGGCGGCTGATCTGCTTTCGGGCACCGATCCCAAGACCGTGCCGATCCGCGAGACCGCCCGCGTGATTCCTCCCTACCTCGTGATCAATGTCGCCACGAAGGCCGCGGCCCCTGACCGTTGGCAGGTGCCGGAGGATCTGAAGCCGCAGGCGCGGTGTTTGATCGACCAGGCGGGACGGCACGACCAGCCCGATGCGGTGCTGAACGGGCCGTTCGACGAGGCTCCGGCGCAGTGAACGGGAAAATCGCTCCCGGCCCCCATTTTCCCCAGTCTTCCCGAGCGGACCCGTGGTCGTTTCGCAGGGCTTGAAGCGTTTGCGGGTCGATAGACCCCCTCATGGGGAATCGCAATGAGCGGACACGGCGTGCGGCAGGCGGTCATGCGACGAGGCGGAGCCTCCGCGATCGGACCTCTGCTGGCGCCAAGCCATCCTTGCGCATCGTCCCCGGCACCGGCGGTGACGACACGGCCCGTCGGGCACTCCTGGGGCCCGACGCCTTCAAGCATGTGATCGCGCCGCTGGTCGGCCGACGCGTCGGCTACGTGCAGCCGGTGGGACACGTCGGGGACGCCCTGATCGAGCTGGCCATGACACAGCTCTTCGCAGAGTGTGGCATCCGGTGGCTGCCGCTGGATCTCGATGATCCTGCCGAGGTGGACGTGATCGTGTTCGGTGGCGGCGGCAGCATGGGCCGGCGATCTGCGGAGAACCACGCGATTCGCACCCGGGCCCTTGGGCTCGGTGTGCCGGTCGTCATCCTGCCGCAGTCGTTCACCGACCGCGAGGACCGCCCGTTTGCCAAAGTGTTTGTTCGCGAACAGGCGAGCCTCGGCCTGCGAACGGACGGCATCCTCGCCCCCGATCTCGCGCTGGGGCTGGCCTGGCCCGCCGCCGGCCCGCCGGTGCAGGATCTCGGCATCCTGATGCGACGCGATCACGAGCGGAGGGGACGGCTGCTCCAGCTGGCGCGTGATCCCGCCGCCCTCTGCAACACGCCCGCCGAGACGCTCGTCCTGGCGGCGCGGTATCGACGGATCATCACCGACCGACTGCACTTCGCGATCGCCGGGCTGCATGCGGGCCGCGAGGTCACGCTCCTGCCGAACAACTACCACAAGAACCGGTCGATGCACGAGACATGGCTGGCCGGTCTTGGCTGCCACTTCGCGGAGAGCGTGGAAGCCGCGCTGCTCCAGCAGGCAGCCGCCTCGCGTCGCGGGAGCCGGGCCGTGGCGTAGCCGGCGAAGCATTCGCCGGCATCGTCCGTGGTAAAGTGGTGTTGAACAGTCTCTTCTTGTCGTTCGGTCCAGACAGAATCATTCGCGACTGGTCTTCCATAGGCGCGGCGGGGCCATCGGTAACCAGACTCCCATGCAGCACCCTCGGCTCACGATCGTCATCCCCCGGCTGATCCGGCAGCTTTCGAATCCCGCCGCGTTTGCCGCCGTGCTGGCGATCTTCCTGACCGCGATCGCCTTCGTGACTCCGCCGTTTCAGGGGGCGGACGAAGACCGCCACTTCCTGCGAGCGTACCAGTTGTCCGAACTTTCGGTGCTGCCCGAAAAGAAAAACGGTCAGTTGGGCGGCACCCTGCCGGTGGCGGTCGTCGATTCGGTCAAGACGCTCTTCGCCCAGCGGAGCCAACCCTGGGATCGCGGGCTGATTGCCAGCGAACTCGCCAGACGGCCCGACGACTCGCCCCGTGTGTTCGAATCGTTTCCGAACACAGCCCTCTATTCGCCGGTGGCCTACGCGCCGCAGATCGTGGGCATTTGGATCGGGCGACTGCTCGGCCAGCCTCCCGTGGTCTTGGTGTGGCTTGCCAGGCTCTGCAGCGTCGCGACGGCCGTAGCGACCTTCATCCTGGTGCTACGGATCGCGCCCGGGTACCGGGGCCTTCTCGTGCCCTTGTTTTTCCTCCCCATGTTCGCCTTCCAGACCGCGATCGTCTCGCCGGACTGCCAGCTCTTCTGTGCCGCTGCCGTCCTGTTTGCCCTCACCATGAAGGTCTTGGAGGCGGATGTCGCCACAGCGACCGGTGCAGCAATCTCCCCAGTGGCGGTCGCGGTCTGCGCCGGGGTCCTGCTCCTGACGAAGCCCGCCTATTTCCCGTTGGTGATGCCCGTCGGCCTGGCCATGGTGCTGGCTGTCTACCGTGCCGCCGGCCTCCGCGCCACGACGATGCCGGCGATCGTCCTGGCCGCAGCTTTCGTTCCGGCGCTGGCGTGGAATCTTCAGGTGGCGGGCCTGTTCGTGGGCAGCAATCCCGGCGCACTCGTCGATCCACGGGCCCAGGCCGCGTTCGTTTGCGAACATCCCGTGGCGTTTCTTGGAATCTGCCTCGCCAGTTGCGTGCAGCAGTCCCACTACCTCTGGCAGCAGTTCGTCGGAGTGCTCGGTTGGCTGGACACGCCGTTGCCGCCCTGGGTGAACCACCTTCTCGGTTGTGGTCTCGTGGCTCCCGCACTCATCGCGGGATTCAATATTCAGATGACGATTTTCTTTCGGGTGATCTTCCTGCTCGCCGTGTTGGCGCAGGTCGTGGCGATCTGCGGGTTCGTCTATGGGAGTTGGTGTCCGGTGGGGCAGGAGTGGATCAGCGGGCTTCAGGGTCGTTATTTCCTGCCGCTGGCGGCCTTCACGCTGGCCGCTGCCTCTCCCGTCCCACGGCCGCGGGCCGTAGCGAACGGAGGGCACGGGTGGTGCTGGTGCTCAACTGGATGTCGGTGCTGGTCTCGGTGACGGCGACCCTCGCAACGCTGGTCCGTCGCTCCTGGTGACCACGGTCAGCGCTGCCAGCGGCCACTGCGACCGCTTCGAAGAACCGTCGGCGTGAGAGAGTAGTCTCCATGATTTCGTGTCAACACGCCGACACGGATGGGGCTCTCTATCGCCTCAAATGCGCCAAACAGGGCGGCACAGACAGCCGCAGGGTATAAACACCTCCATGAGATCGCTCGGTTGCACCCTGCTTGGCTGTTTGTTTTTCGTTGCGGCGTCGGCGTCCGCCGCGCCGCCACTCCGCGTGGGCATGGAACTCTCCTATCCGCCCTTCGAGATGACCGATCCACAGGGGCGGCCGACGGGGGTGAGCGTGAAACTCGCCGAGGCGCTCGGGCGGCACCTCGGCCGTGAGGTGGTGATCGAAAACACCGCCTTCGATGGGCTCATCCCCGCGCTCAAGACAGGCAAGATCGACTGCATCATCTCCTCGATGACCGCCACGCCGGAGCGGAGCCGGTCGATTGCCTTCTCCGATCCCTATCTCAAGACCGGACTGGCGCTCCTCGTCGGTGCCAAATCCCCCGTGCAGTCGGCCGCCGATCTCGACGCGGCCGGTCGCACGATCGCCGTCAAGAAAGGCACGACGGGGCATCAGTATGCCTCGACTGCGCTCAAGCGGGCCCGCGTGCTCGTGCTCGACAAGGAGTCGGCGGCGGTCCTGGAAGTGACGCAGGGGAAGGCCGACGCCTTCATCTACGACTCGCTCTCGGTCTATCAAAACCACAAGCGGCATCCCGACACGACGCGGGCCCTGCTCCGGCCGTTTCGCGAAGAGACCTGGGCGGTCGGCCTGCGAACCGGCGACACGAAGCTCCGCGAGCAGATCAATGCATTTCTCGAGGAGTTCCGGGCCGCCGGCGGCTTCGAGAAACTCGGCGACGAATTCCTGCCCGAAGAGAAGGCCTCTTTCAAGCAACAAGGCATCCCCTTTTACTTCTGAGCCCCAATGCCACGCTGGCTCGCCCATACGATCGTTGTCGTCCTGTTCGCGGCGCTCATCGCGCTGGCGTTCTCGCGGGTGAACTATGCCTGGAACTGGGCGGGGGTCTGGGAATACCGCCAGAAGCTGCTGCAGGGCTTCGGTGTCACCGTCGCCCTCAGTCTGACCTCGCTGATCGTCAGCACCCTGATCGGCATGCTGGCGGCGCTGCTCTTGGGGTCGAAAAACGTCTTCCTGGAAGCGGTGGGCCGCGTGTATGTCGAGCTGATCCGCGGCACGCCGCTGCTCGTGCAACTGCTGATCGGTTTCTACGTGGTGGCAAGCGCCGTCGGCCTTGAAAACCGGTATGTCGTCGGCGTGCTCCTGCTCTCGCTTTTCAGTGGGGCCTACATGGCGGAGATCTTCCGCGGCGGCCTCGCCGCCATCCCGCAGACGCAGCGTGATTCCGCCCGGGCCATCGGCCTCACGCCCTGGCAGTCGTTCCGGCTCGTGATCCTGCCGCAGGCGATCCGCCACGTGCTGCCCGCCGTGGCGGGCCAGTTTGTGTCGCTCATCAAGGATTCGTCGCTGCTCTCTGTGATCGCGGTTTCGGAATTCACGCTCGCCGCGCAGGAGGTCAATTCGTTCACCTACTCCACGCTCGAAAGCTATCTGCCACTGGCCGCGGGCTACCTGCTGCTTACGCTTCCCCTCTCGGCCGTATCGCGAATACTCGAGCGCCGCTATCGGTATGAGGCATGAAGACGAGCAATCATGAAGACTCGACATCATGAAGACTGGGCATCATGAACCTTGAGATCAGCGGCCTCGTCCAGCGTTTTGGGACGACGACCGTGCTCGACGGCTTGGAGCTGCGCACAGGCGCTGTGCGGTCGCTCGTGCTCGTGGGGCCTTCGGGGGGTGGCAAGTCGACGCTGCTGCGGATCCTGGCAGGACTCGACGTGCCGGTGGCCGGCAGCGTGGCCTTCGATGGCGTGACCCTCGCGCGGGATGAGCCGTCGCTCCGCGCCTACCGGCGGACAGTGGGCACGGTCTTCCAGGCCTACAACCTGTTTCCCCACCTCACCGCCATGGACAATCTGCTCCTGCCGCTGGTGCACGTGCACGGCCTGTCGGAGTCGGAGGCGCGGGCTCGCGTTCGGGAGCCGCTGGAACGATTTCATCTCGCCGAACATGCCCACAAGCGTCCGGCCGAACTCTCCGGCGGCCAGAAGCAGCGGATCGCCATCCTGCGGGCCCTCATCGTGCAGCCGAAGCGACTGTTCCTCGACGAGCCCACCTCTGCGCTCGATCCTGAAATGACGGCGGAAGTGCTGGAGATGATCGGCGAGCTGAAGGACCTGGGCACGCAGTTCGTGCTGGTCACCCACGAGATGGGATTTGCACGCCGCGTGGCCGATCTCGTGGCATTCGTCGGCGACGGGCGGGTGCTCGCCCACGGTCCGCCGGGCGAGATCATCGACCGCTGCGAGGTGCCGCGCGTGCGCAGTTTCTTTGCGAGGATTCTTCCATGATCGAACGCGACCCCCACGGAATATACCCATGAACGACATCCACGAGCCGGTCGACACGTCGCGGCAGGCATTTCTCGGTTCGCTGATCGCAGATGCCGTTGCGATGCCGGTGCACTGGTACTACGACCGGCAGGCGCTGGCCCGCGATTACGGCACGATCACCGACTATCTTGCGCCCAAGAATCCCCATCCCGACAGCATCCTCTGGCGATCGAGCTACACCGCCGCCAGCCCGAAGACCGACATCCTCCGCGAGCAGGCGGAATACTGGGGGAAGCGTGGCATTCACTACCACCAGTTCCTCGCTGCTGGGGAGAACACGCTCAACCAACAGTTGGCCGTCGAACTCTTCGAAATGGTTCGACGGGATCGCGACTACGATCCCGAGCGCTGGCTCGACCGCTACATCGCCTTCATGCTCGCGGCCGGCAAGCACCGCGACACGTACGTCGAGGAATACCACCGCGACTTCTTTACAAACCTGGCCGCCGGCCGCAAGCCGATCAACTGCGGCGTCAAGGATGTGCATATCGGAGGGCTCGTGGCCGTGCCGGCCCTCGTCGCGGCATTCGGACCCCGCCATCCGGATCTGCGACGGATCGTGCGGCTCCATGTCCGCCTCACCCACAAGGACGACGAGGTGCTCGACGCGGCCGACACGTTGACGAAGATGCTGATCCACGTTTGCCAGGGGGAAGACCTCCGCACCGCGATCCTCGAACATGCCAATGGGTGGATCTCGGCGGCCAAGGTTCGCGACTGGGACCGCCACCCCGACGACGTGGTCGTGGGAAGGGTCTTGAGCCCGGCCTGCTACATCCCCGACGCCTTTCCGGCGGCCCTTTTCCTGGCCTGGCGGTATGCCGGCGATTTCGCGGCGGGCGTCTGCGCCAATGCCCAGGTAGGGGGCGACAACTGCCATCGGGGCACGGTCGTGGGGTCGCTCCTCGGCGCCAGTGCCCCGATTCCCCACCGGTTTCTGGAAGGCTTGCGGCTGGGTGCTAGAGTGTCGGGATAGATTTTTCCTACCCCGGTATTTGCCAGAATGAATCCGATCGCGTCCGCCGCCGCACCCGCTGCCACCCATGCCCGCTTCGCGTCCCTCTCCGCGCCGCTCGTGCCGACGAAAACGGTGCTGCTGACCGCCGATCCGACGGCCGCCGACCCCGTGGCCGCCAAGCGGGCGGAGATCCGCCGCTATTACCACCAGACCAGCGAACTCTACGACCGGCTCTTCGCGCTGATCCGCGACGACGCGTCGTATTACGAACGGCACGAGCCGCTCCGCCACCCGCTGATCTTCTACTTCGCCCACCCCGCCGTCTTCTACGTCAACAAGCTGATCGCTGGCCGGTTTATCCCCCGCCGGCTCGACCCGCGGCTGGAGGCGATGATGGCCGTGGGTGTGGACGAGATGTCGTGGGACGACCTCAACACCGCCCACTACGACTGGCCCGGCGTGGCGGCCATCCGCGAGTATCGCGTCGCCCTGCGGGAAATGATCGACGACTTCATCCAGTCGATGCCGCTGGAGCTGCCGATTCGGCAGGATTCGCCCGCCTGGATCATCCTCATGGGCATCGAGCACGAGCGGATCCACCTGGAGACGTCGAGCGTGATCATGCGGCTGATGCCGCTCGCCGAACTGCGCCGTGGCGACAAACTGACGCCTGAGGAGCGGTCGCTCTGGTCGACCTGCGAGAGCGTCGGCCCGGCGCCGGCCAACGAATGGCTTCCAGTCGCAGCCCAGACCGTGCGGCTGGGCAAGCCGGACGACGATCAGACATTCGGCTGGGACAACGAATACGGCGTCGAAGAAGTCAGGCTCCATGCGTTTAAGGCCGCCCGCCGGCTCGTCTCCAACGCCGAGTTTCTCGCCTTCGTCGAAGACGGGGGCTATGCCCGCGAGGAGTGGTGGACGGAGGAGGGCCGCGGCTGGCTGCACTACACGCGGGCCGAACACCCCAAGTTCTGGGTGCGGCGGTCGGGCGGGAACGGCTACTTGCAGCGGAACCTGCTCAACGAAGCGCCTCTGCCGCTCAACTGGCCCGTCGAGGTCAACTGCCTCGAGGCGCAGGCCTACTGCGCCTGGCTCGCTGCCCGCACGGGGGAAAACGTCCAGCTGCCGACCGAGCCACACTGGTATGCCCTGCGTCACTCGCTCCCGTCGGCAGTTGCGGACGACCAGCCCGACTGGAAGCGGGCACCAGGCAACATCAATCTGGAACACGGGGCGTCGAGTACGCCGGTCGACGCGTTTCCGCAGGGGGAATTCTGCGACGTCATCGGCAACGTCTGGCAGTGGACTCGCACGCCGATCATGCCCTTCAAGGGCTTCGAGGTGCATCCACTCTATGACGACTTCTCGGTGCCGACCTTCGACGGTCGCCACAACCTGATCAAGGGCGGTTCGTGGATCGCGACCGGCAACGAGGCGCTCGCCAGCGCCCGCTACGCCTTTCGCCGCCACTTCTTTCAGCATGCCGGGTTTCGCACGATTCTCGAGGAACCCGGGAGCGAGGCGGTCACCGAGGGATCGCGGCTCTACGAGACCGACCAACTCGTCACCCAGTATCTCGAATTCCACTTCGGTCCCGACGCGTTGGGTGTGCCCAACTTCCCGCGGGCCTGCGTGGAGGCGGCCATGCGGCATGTGCCGGAAGACCGTCGCCGGAGGTGTCTCGACATCGGCTGCTCCGTCGGAAGGTCGGCGTTTGAATTCGCCCGCTTCTTTCAGCACGTCGATGCCGTCGATTTCTCGGCCCGATTCATCCAATCGGGCGTGCGGCTGCAGCAGGGCAACGCCCTGATCTACGAGATTCCGACCGAGGGCGAGCTCACGCTCTCGCGGACCACCTCTCTCGACCGACTGGGGCTGGCGGATGTCGGCTCGCGGGTGCTCTTCATGCAGGGGGATGCCTGCAACCTCAAGACGATCTATGCCGGCTATGACCTCGTCTTCGCCGGCAACCTCATCGACCGGCTCTACGATCCCGCCCTTTTTCTTGACGGCATCAGCGGGCGACTCCTGCCGGGTGGACTGCTCGTGATCACGTCCCCCTACACATGGCTGGAAGAGTATACCCCCAGGGCCAAGTGGATTGGCGGCCGTCGTGAGCACGGCGAGCCACTCTCCACGCTGATGGGACTCACGCGGTCGCTAGGGCCGCGGTTTTCCCTGGTGCACCGAGAGGACGTCCCGTTCGTGATCAGGGAGACGGCACGGAAGTACCAGCATTCGGTGGCGGAGATGACGGTCTGGCGCCACGATTGAGCGGGGCACGGCGCATTTGGTATCCTCCCAGAGCAGAAGCCGGGTCACGAGCGGGCCATCGTGCCGGCTACGCGTTGCTGGACAGCCTTTTCACGTGGCGGGTGGATCATGCCGCAAGAAGCACCTTTCGATCCCTGTAGGCAGTGGCTCGGCATCGATGCGGTTGATCTGGGAAATGCCCGTCTCGTACTGGGCGTGTCGCCGCAGGAGGCCGATCCGTTGGTTGTCCTGCGGGCAGCGGAGGCCCGCCTGAATCTGCTGCGCGCGATTTCGCCGGGGCCGTTCGCGATGGCACGGGCAGGTCTCATCAAGCGGGTTGAGGAGGCGCGGGAGAAACTGCTCGCCGAGATCGCTGCCATCCCGCCGCGGCCCCAGACCGGCGCCGCTGTCGCGTTTGCCATGCCGGCGCCGCCATCGCAGCGGGCTGCCCCGGCGGCTGCCGTGCCGGCGATGCAGCAGGGAGTGGTTCCCGGCGCGCCGCCCATCGTGCCGACTGCCGTGCCCCCTGTGCCGCCGACGGTGCCTGGCGGAGCGTTTCACAGTGACGGCAGTGGTGTCGAGAAGATCGCCATCCGTACGACCGTGTATCGGAAGAAGACCCCGGTGGCAGGCATCGCGTTGACGGTGCTGGCGCTTTCCGCCCTGGCCGGCTGGCTCGTCTACTACACCGCGTATGGGAAGCACAAGGATGAGAAGCTTAAGGATGGGAAGCCCAACACTGCGAAGTCGGGCGAGCGTCAGGCAGCCCTGGTCGAGCCGGCGGCTGACCCGGTCAGACCTCCTCAGAAGAACTCGCGGCGTGCCGGTAAAGACGACGACGGTCCGGCCGATCCCTCATCCGATCGCGCCGTGTCGACGAGCAAGCCGCCGTTGCAGCGAACGGAACGCACTCGGCCGTCGCGGCCCGAGCCAGAGCCCGAAGAAGAACCGATGCCGGCTGAGCAGAAGCCAGCCGAGATCAAGGGGGTGCCT
>Ga0214919_10000107_pt1 | contig 131700 bp, 114 predicted proteins | sample LL1503_MetaG_FD_177994 | JGI IMG/M metagenome (GOLD analysis project Ga0214919, IMG submission 177994) | Freshwater microbial communities from Lake Lanier, Atlanta, Georgia, United States - LL-1503 | ecosystem: Environmental > Aquatic > Freshwater > Lake | place: USA: Georgia | collected...
ATGGATAATTTAATCTTTCATCCAACCAAGCCTGAAGTCATTGGGGTGATTGACTGGGAACTTTCAACCTTAGGTCATCCGCTTGCCGATTTTGCCTACCAATGCATGGCTTGGCATATTCCACCTAACTTATGGCGCGGTATTGGTGGCCTAGATTTGACCACCCTAGGAATTCCGACTGAAGCGCAATATGTCGCTCAATATGAAGCTAATACTGGCAGAAATTCTGCTGAACATTGGGATTTTTATTTGGCCTATAACTTCTTTCGTATCGCTGCCATCTTGCATGGCATTGCCCAGCGCGTAGTTGATGGTAATGCTAGCGGGGAAGACGCGATTGCCAATGCCCAACGATCTGAACCCCTTGCCGAGCTAGGGTGGCAGTGCGCCCTCCGCTACTCAGCAAGTCGCTAATACGACTAAATGCTGATACTATGGAAACTAATAAAACGAGGACAAAACCATGTTTGCCAACTCAACACCATTTTTAATTACCTGGGGCGTTACCGCCCTATCGCTGTGGGCAGCTAGCTACGTCTTTAGCGGCCTGAAATTTAACGACACGGGATCCTTAATTATTTCTGCTTTGGTATTAGGCTTTGCTAATGCACTAGTAAGACCGCTATTAATAGTCTTTACCTTGCCGCTCACCGTCCTCACCATGGGTCTGTTTCTGTTGGTGATCAATGCACTGGTATTGATGCTCGTTGCAAAATTGGTGAGTGGTTTTAGTTTGGCTGGTTTTTGGACCGCATTCTTTGCCAGTATCTTTATTTCGCTACTAAACGTTTTTATTAGCTCTTTGTTTACCAGTAACTAAGTTGCGATTTAAAAATCTCCACACTCAGCACCTTTTTAAATTTGAACTATTTTTATAATCGTTATAGTCCGTACAAAGTAAACAATTCTCTCAAAATAAAACTCTATTTATTTTAGTTGCGAAAGGTAATGAGCAATCGCCTTTAAATCGTCCTCATTCATGCCATAGAGCGAGGCGACCATAATAGTATCTCGCCCAGTTGCCTTATTAGAGCGAAATTGCCGCATAGTGTGCAAAAGATATTCCTCCCGTTGGCCGGCAATCCGAGGCATTTGATCTCTACCAACATAAGTTGGTAAATGGCAAGTGCCACACAAGGCTTCCTTCGAAATATACTCACCTTGTACATACAAAATTTGATTACGGATACCCGCTTGAGACTGAGCAGTTTGGCCTGCATAAAATTGAGCTATTTCAACAATCGTAGCATCACTAAATCCATCAAGTAAACCCTTCATTTCTGGCGGAATATTACGTAGACCTTCCCGTATCATGATCATTTGATTTTCAAGAAAAGTTTTTGGTTGGCCAGCTAGCGAGGGGGTGCCAACAATCTTTGAGTTGCCATCAACCCCATGACAAGCGCCACAGGCCTGTAATTTACTAGTGATACCTTGAGCAAACAAAAGCGACGTTGCGCTAGAAAAAATGATACCTAAGGCAAACGTCGCTATTCGTAAAAACAACAAAATAATAAATCTTTTTATTTAGCTGCAAGTTGCTGCTTACTATATGTCACTCTATAAATAGCACCAAGCTGCTCATCTGAAACCAACATAGATCCATCAGGCATCTGCATTAAATAGGCTGGGCGGCCCCAAAAAGACTGATCAGCTGGGTTTAAAAAACCAGTAATAAAAGGTGTTATCTTAGGATTCTTGCCATCAGCTCCTGCTTTAACCATCACCACATCGAAGCCCGACTTTTGATTACGATTCCAAGATCCCTTACGTGCAATTAATGCGGCATTCTTATACTCTGGTGGGAACATATTGCCGGTATAGAACTTGATTCCCATAGTAGCTACGTGAGTGCCCATCAAAGCAACAGGTTGCTCAACCCCCTGACAAGCATTTGCTTTCGTAATGACATTGTCGGGAAGATTGCCTTGGTGGCAATAAGGGAAGCCAAAATTTAAACCTGTCTTAGAAAGTAGGTTTAAAGTGTCATTGGGCTTATCGTCACCCATCCAATCACGCCCATGATTTGTAAACCAAAGTTGCTTGGTTGTAGGATGCCAATCAAAGCCAACGCTATTGCGCACACCCGTCGCCAAAACTTCCATTCCCGATCCATCTGGGTTATAGCGGCGAATTTGTGCATATTCTGCAGTGGGTGGCTCACAAATATTGCAAGGTGCGCCAAAGGGGATATATAGCTTGCCATCGGGACCAAATGCAATGTACTTCCAATTATGGTGCTGCTCAGGAGGTAGATTAAATTTAGCGGTTAAGTCAACTGGTGTAACGCTCGCATTTTTATCTATACCGTCAAAGCGCAATACTTTATCAATTGCCATCACATATAAAGAGCCCTTATTAAACGCAACTCCTGCAGGTTGGACTAATTTATCGACTACTATTCGATTCGTGCGCTCTTTCCCGTTATCGGTGACCTCATAAACACGGCCAATAGCACGGGTGCCAATGTAAACTTTGCCATTATCACCAAGCGCCATGGCACGTGCGCCCGGCATTCCAGTAGCCCAAACCTCAATCTTGAAGCCGGGTGGTAGCTTGAGTTTATTAATGGGAATATCACTGATTGGCGTTGCGGTCATCTTGCCTGCTAAGGGGGCCAAAGTTGAATTGGCCATATCAGGTCCCATTCCTTGCTTCCAAGCGGGGGGTGGGGCGGCGGCGGCAGGGGCTGGGGCGGCTGCTGCTTTTGGCTTCTCTGGCGGAGATGAGGCACAGCCTGCCAAGATGACAACAATTGCTGTAACTGCCCATAAAGATGCATTCAATTTGACATCGTTATTTGTGGAATTTTTAGATAAGTTCATGCTTTTCCTACTTTCTTCGGATGGATCAAAAACGACTTATTAATTTAATCACTTTTTAGACTGTTATAACCAAGTCTTTACTTAGGGTTTAGCCTAATTAATCTTCTGTTAGTTCCTCAGCATGAAGCGGGCAAAACCTGATTAAAGCCCTACTCTAAAACACTAAGCGCGCGCCAACAGATACGGCTAAAGGCATTCCCGCCTGATAACTACTAGCGCTATTAGCAATATTAAAAGTCACATATTGGCGGTTAAATAAGTTCACCACAGAAGCAAAAATTGTCGCCTGCGGGGTAATCTCATAATTGGCTCTAAAGCCAACTACCGCATAAGCTGGCACCGGAAAAGCATGGGCTGTATCCATCCATGAATTTCCCGCATAACGCACGGTTGCAGTCAGGCTGGCTTTAGGTAAGGGGTAATAAGTAATTCCAGCACTGCCCAAATTTTGGGGAACGCCGCCAACTTGGCTATTCGTCGGGTCACTGGTGGCAGTCCAAGTTAGACGGGTCACGGTATAGGTATAGCCACCGTCAAGACTCCAGTGTGAATTAATATCGTGGTGATACTGAAATTCAAGGCCTTGACTTAATAAATTTTGATTATTGGTGAAGTAACTAATCGAACTCGAATTACAAACTCCTGCTCCGCCATTTTTAGTTAAGGGATTGACTGCACCAGAATTACATAAATTTTTAGCCAAAGCCACATCGGTAGAATTTGCCGCCTTCAAGGTGTAATTGGCAACTGCATTGGTAATGTAATTATTAAAAGCAGTGACTTGCGCAAAACCCCCGCCCCAGCGGTAATCGCTTCCGAATTCAAAACCTTTCATCGTTTCTGGAATTAAATTAGGATTAGAGAAGTACCAACCTGTCGCCGAGCCATAGGTCCGCAAAGTATTGTTTAAGCTGGGCGCGTGATAAGCCTGATAAGCAGCGGCCCGAAAATCCCAATCTTTGCTTGCTGGAAATAAGAGTCCCAGAGAAGGATTGAAGGGGTTCACATTTTGGTTTTTAATGGTTTGCACCGTTTTATTATTGCCATTGGGGCCAGTGTTGTAATACGTGGGTGTTTGACTATTCCACGCATCAATTCTGGCGCCTAAAGTTACCTCAAGAGGAATCGTTGTGCCCTTCGACTTCAATTGCCCCATCAAGCCATAAAAATTTTGCTGACCTTGAGCATAATTAATCGCTGCTACATTACCATTGGTTGTTAAGTTATTGGTGGTATTCGAAGCGGATATATTGCGCGCGTCAATTCCCACAAGATATTGATCAACTAATTTTGATTTTAAATTATGGGTATATTGAGCAGACGCACCAACCGTACTATAGGGATCGGTGTAATTAGCATTGATATAAGGCGTGCCGTTGGCTGCGGTTGAACCGCTTTGTTTATAAAAATGGGTCTTTTCATAAAACGCGTTGACATCAATTTTTTTATCGACATCTAACTTTGTTGTTGCGCCAGCCGCGATATTGGTTTCCTGAATAAAATTGGGTGCGATACTGTAATTGGTACTTAAGTCTTTCATGGTGCTATAGCCGAGCCGAAAAAAACCTGAGGTATCTTGAGTAGGCTTGAAATAATTCTGCAAACGAATATTCGAGTTACTTGCATTATCCGTACCCATGCCGTTTTTTATATTATTAGGTGAGGCCGGTGAAATAGTGGCGTAATTTTGATATCCCAAGGTAGAGAAAAAATCAGCCGAGATACGCGTTTGCAAAGCATCAGATGTGACGATATCTTTTGAAACAGCTACGTTACTGGTATTAAAGGCACCGTAGCTAGCCGAGACATCTTGCGAACTATTTTTTGGCGTTTTGGTATTAATGTTAATCACCCCGCCCATGCCATAGTTACCCCATAAATTCGAGACGCCTCCACGGACAAACTCTACACTTTCTACTGACGAGAGTGGGACCAAATTCCATTGCACTGTGCCATAGAAGGCATCATTAGCTGGCAAGCCATCAATTAATACTAAGGTACGACCAAAACCTAAACCACGCACGTTAATACTTTGGCCAGTGGGATCTTTTTGATAGTAAGGTACATCATTTAAAAAAGTACCAGGAACATTTTTTAGCACTTGATCTAAGGTTTGATCAGGCGCCACTTCCAACACTTGCGGAGTCAAAATAGTAGTGTTTAAGGGAATTTGATTGAGTGGCGTATCTGATCTCGTAGCATTGACAACCATATCACTTAATTTTTGATCATAGTTGGCTGGCGGGGCAATTTGTGCGACTGCCAACCTAACTTGCAAGGCAGAAAATAAAACCATCACTAGGATGGCTTGAACACTTTGCCGTATTACTTTCATCGCTCAAACACCGAGATTCATTCCCTTAATTCACGCCGCAAAATTTTGCCTAAATTGGTTTTCGGTAAGCTTTCTTTAAATACGATGTATTTAGGCCGTTTATAGTTAGTAAGTTGGGCTTTACAAAAATTCTGAATACCTTCTTCCGTTAGATTACCCCTTGGTTCGACGGATAGATTCTCGCTTGGATCCGCAGTTACATCCTGTACTACAAATAATTTCACTGCTTCACCTGTTTCTTCGTCTGGAACCCCAATTACCGCACATTCCATTACCCCATCGAGTTGCATTAAAAGCGCTTCTATCTCATTGGGATATACCTTAAATCCAGAAACAATAATCATGTCCTTTTTACGATCAATGATTTTGACGTAGCCATCTGCATTCATCGTGCCAATATCGCCTGATTTAAAAAATCCATCTGTCGTCATCGCCTCACGAGTATCTTGCAGTCTATTCCAATAACCTGCCATCACTTGCGGTCCGCGAATACAAATCTCGCCCGGCTCGCCAAGCGCGGTCGGCAAACCATCGTCGCCTCTTATTTGGATCTCTGTACTGGGTAACGGTAGACCAATGTGCCCCGTAAATTCCTTAATTAATGGCGTATTTACACACACCACCGGTGCTGTTTCTGATAAACCATAACCTTCGGCAACGGGTACACCCGTCATTTGTTGCCACAAATCGGCAACGTTTTTTTGCACTGCCATACCGCCGCCAATGGTAACTAGCAAATTGGGAAACTGTAGCTTAGCAAAATTAGGATGGCGCAATAAGGCGGCAAGTAAAGTATTCACTACAGGGAAAAGATGGATTGATGGATTTTTTGCTAACAATTGAATGAAGCCCGCAATATCTTTTGGATTTGGTACCAAAATGTTTAAGGCGCCCCGCTGAATTCCCACTAAAGCACACGCTGTTAACGCAAAGATGTGATACAGCGGTAAAGCACATAAAAACACTAATTGATCATCTTTGCTGACCGTTGCACCAGCTGGCGTTTTTAAGGTCAGCGCTGGCTCTAACCAAACATCCACCTGCAGTACATTAGCCAAGATATTTCGATGCGATAAAACCGCTCCCTTGGAAACTCCAGTTGTCCCGCCGGTATATTGCAAAAAAGCGATATCCGCGGACAAAATTTGCACCGCCTGTAGTTGCTTCTTTGCGCCAATGTGTAATGCGCTTTTAAAAGCAATGCTACCTTCAAGATGCCAGGCTGGTACAACTTTTTTAACATGACGTAAAACAAGATCAATGGCCCACCCTTTAATGCCAATTAGCTCGCCAATACTAGTAACGATGACCTGCTTCAATTGCATTTGCGCGTGTATGCTTTGATAAATATGAGCAAAATTTTCTAAGATGATTAAGGCGGAAGCGCCGCTGTCCTGTAGCTGATATTCCAATTCGCGGGGGGTATACAGTGGATTAATATTGACCACCACGAAGCCCGCTCTTAATATGCCTAGCATCGCAATCGGGTATTGCAGAACATTTGGCAGCATGATGGCAATCCGCGCGCCGCGCTCTAAGCCTAAGCTTTGTAAATAAGCGGCAAAATCTTGCGAAGCCTGATTGAGCTCGCTAAATGTTAGCGCCTGGCCAAAATATTGATAGGCTTTACGTTGCGAAAAGCGCGTAAACGATTCGCTAAATAAATCAAGTAGCGAGTTATACCGTGAGATATCAATCTGCTGAGGGACTCCCGCAGGATAGTTTTTTAACCACGGCTTATTTAATTCATCTCCCGCCGTATTCATGATGAAGCCCTCTTTCAAGAAACTTAAATCGCTCTGTCAGTTATAGAGTTAAATGCTGAAACTGATTAATAGCGATTTTATTTTCTATTGCGGTTCTATTTTCTATTTTGATTTTAATTTTGCTGATGATTTTGTCGTACTTGCTTTAGCTACATGTACCTTAACTACTGGCTCAGTTTTGCCCATTAAGGATGCGAGTAAAGGATTTTTTCTGGCGAGTGCATTTTTTTGCGCTGAAGTATCGGCTTTACCAAGCTGCTTCGCTTTAGTTGCATTTTTCATTTGGTGGGCCACTGCTAGCCCTTGATTTTTATATAGATCCGTTTTTTTCATGATTTTTTTACTTAAAGACGATCTTCAACACCATCTATAAAGCCGCGAATTGCGGTATTAAACGCAACGGGCTGTTCAATATTGGATAAATGCGCAGCATTTTCAATAATGATCATTTCAGAGTGCTCAATTAAACGATGCAGTACCGTGGCTTGATCAACGGTACAGGCTGGATCTTGTCGACCAGTTAACACCAGGGTTGGCGCTTTAATTTTTAAGAGCATCGCGCTATGCGTCATATCCCGTACCGCACTACCGCAGGCAATATAGCCCTCAACGCCAGTCCCTAAAATCATCTGCCGCACCTTTTCAATTTCCGCTGGTGAGCTATTAATAAAATCATCGAGAAACCAGCGCTTTAGGGTGCCAGGCATCAGCCCCGCTATGCCCTCTTGCTTAGCCGTTGCGAAGCGCTCCTCCCACAAATTGCGCGGCGGCATCTCACTTGCGGTATCGCACAATGACAGCGAATATACTCGCTCTGGAAAACGCGCACCTAATTGCTGACCAATCATGCCGCCCATTGATAAACCAATGAAATGTACTTTGTCTATGTGCAATGCGTCTAACAAACCAATGGCGTCATCTGCCAATTGCGCCATACTGTAAGGTCCGCTAGTTGTGCCAGAGCCACCATGACCACGGGTGTCATAGCGCAAAGTACGATACCAATCGGTCAAGGCGGGAATGGTGCAATCCCACATAGCGTAATTCGACATGAGGCTATTACTTAGCAATACGACGTGGCCGTTTTCGGGTCCATCGAAGCGATAAGCTATATCGATGCCATTCACTTTTATGCTAGTTTTGCCGGTGGTTTGAGCTGAATTTGTCATGGAAATAATTTAGGTTCTATACTTTACGATTATAAGAATGAGGTAATAAAAAGAGTTAGATCATTATCTTACTCAAAATAGCTCAATAAATTACGCCGCACGGCTAACCCTAAGGAGACAGTATGAAGCATTCCAACTGCACTAGAGCTAACCCTATAAAGCCTTCTAGCTTGATTTCCCCACGTATTTTTACTCTGCTCATTGCCTTTAGCTCGATTTGTGCAGTTGCTACCCTTTCGGCCTTGTCTTTATATAGCACTAGTGCTCAGGCCCAAAATTACCCGACGCGCACGGTCAAAATGATCGTGCCCCTCACCCCCGGTTCAGGCGCCGATATCGCTGGGCGCATAGCTGCCAAAACCCTGACAGATATATGGAAGCAACCAGTCATTATTGAAAACCGGCCAGGTGCTGGTGGCCTTATTGGTACTGGTGTAGTCGTGAATTCAGAACCAGATGGGTATACCTTGTTAGTACAGTCAGCGTCGTATGCAGCTAATCCGGCTATTTATAAAAAGTTACCCTATGATCTTAAAAGCCTAACTGACGTCAATATTTTAGGAAATAGTCCCTATGCCTTAGTCGTGTCAGCAGAGAGCCCCTATAAAACCATTAAAGACTTAGTCAATGCCGCCAAAGCTCAGCCCGGAATCCTGCCTTTTGCCAGTGCGGGAGTAGGAAGCTCAACCCATCTTGCTGCTGAATACTTTAATCAGACCATGGGCATCAAGATGCTACATGTTCCCTATAAAGGCTCGCCTGAAGCAATCCAAGAAACAATCTCGGGAAGAACTGCCTATTACATGGCACCATTGCAAACCGCAATTGCACAAATTCAAGGGGGGAAAGTACGCGCGCTTGGTGTAACTAGCGCTACTCGAGCTGAAGCCGCGCCCGAGATACCTACCATTGCGGAACAGGGCTTTCCCAATTTTGAAATTGGTTTGTGGGTTGGCGTTTGGGCGCCCTCGGCTACGCCTAAAGCTGTTCTACAAAAAATCAATACTGATATCAATCGCGCTTTACAAGATCCCGAACTTAAAACTGCTTATGCAAAAGCCGGTATTACGATTAAGTTAATGAATCTAGCTGAGACTGAAAAATTTGTAAATAGTGAAATTACGAAGTACCAAAGGATTGCGAAAGACGCCAATATTGAGCCGCAATAAGCGTGCATTCGACCCCCCTTTGTCAAGCACCTGCTAGCGAAATACGCTCCCCGCGGAGTGTATTTCCTCGTGGCGCAGTCGATTGTCATGCCCATGTCTGCGGCCCTGCAGCCCAATATCCGTATGCTCAAGAGCGCATCTACACACCTCCGGATGCCAGCCTAGAAGACTATCGATCACTGCTACGGATGTTAGGCGTTGTTCGTGCGGTGCTAGTACAACCCAGTGTGTACGGCACCGATAATCGCGCGCTCATTGATGCCCTAAAAACGGATTCAACGCACTTGCGTGGCGTAGCGGTATTACCAATCGATAGCAAGATGGTGAAGGATAAAGAGCTCGAGCAATTACATGCTGTAGGAGTACGTGGTTTACGTTGCAATCTAGTTGATGTCGCCGATCCTTCGGGTAGCTTACCAATTGAAGCGCTGACAAGCTTAGCTCTACGGATCGCGCCATTGGGCTGGCACTTAGAATTACTCATGCATGTGAATGCGTATCCGCAGTTAGCCTCTATCTTTGCGAACTTTCCGGTTGACTTAGTGTTTGGTCATTTTGGTTATTGCCATGCCAAGCACGGCATCCATAATGCGGGCTTTCAAGGACTACTGAGCCTGATGAAAGATCAACGGGCTTGGGTCAAAATGACAGGGCCCTACCGTATTTCTGCGCAATCAGCTGCTGCTACCAAGACAGGCGCAATTGCCGACTTATATGCTGATATGCGTCCCTTTAATGATGCAGTACTGGCAGCCAACCCAAAGCAACTAGTTTGGGGCAGCGATTGGCCCCATGTGATGGTAAAAAACACCATGCCCCATGATGCTGACTTATGTGATCTATTTGGCGACTGGGTCAGTGATGCTCATTTACGCGAAACTATTCTGGTCGATAATCCAGCGATGCTTTATGATTTCTCGTAATAGGCAGTTCGCCTTGCATAAACAAAAAATAACGCCAGGGTAATGAAAGCTACTAAAAATTATGGATATTATGTTAACTGTTTTTTTGGGGGCGCTCTTTATGGTGCTGCCCGTTATAGCGGGACGCTATATGTGGAAAAATTATGATCGTTATTTTGGCCGCAACGATCCCGCTTATATGGATACCCTCTCATATTTCGTGAAGAAATTAGGTCTATCTTTGCTAGTCATCTTTTTAGTTCTAACTTTGGGGATGGTTTTTATCTTTCAAAACCAAGCCCCACTAGCCATTGAAAAAGCAGCGGCAAAAAACACCGTGTCAGCTTCTTTAATTTAATTATTTTTCGAGCGCGCCATACACTAACGCGTTGACTTTCTCACGATGAATTTTACGAATGTCGCCTGGGGCAACTGCCATCATCACTACGACCATTTGCTCTTTGGGATCAACCCAAAAAAGGGTGCCATTAGCACCATTCCATGTGTAGTCGCCAACATTGCCATTAATCGCCGATAGACCGCGCTCCATGCGCACAGCCACACCCAAACCAAAACCATATCCAACCCGTCCAGGCTCGGTTCCACCAACTAAATTTTTGATGTCTTTGTTTAAATGGTTCGATGTCATAAATGCCACGGTCTGCGGGCCCAGCACCCGCTTGCCATCTAGGCTACCGCCATTCAGCATCATTTGGCCAAAACGAATGTAATCACCTGCTGTAGAAAATGCACAAGAACCACCACAATCAAATTTCACCTTATCAGTCAAAATTTTGATTTTCTGTGGCTTCCCGCTCATTGGATCAAGTGGTAAGGGTTGGGCTAAACGTGCACGCTGGTTATCAGCAACCTGAAAGCTTGTATCGGGCATCACCACTTTTGACCACACCCGCTCTTGTAACACACTACCGAGAGGTTTGTTGGCAATTTTTTCCTCGATTAAACCCAATACGTCAATACCAAAACCGTAATCCCATACTGTACCTGGCTCATAGAGCAAGGGGATGGTCGCAAGCTTATCCATAAACTCTGGGCCGGTGTAATCAAAAGCTGCTGTTGCCGAAGCACTTGGAAATAATTTATGTACTGCAGAATTGCCGCGTGCACCATAAGTTAAGCCATTGGTATGGCGCATCAGATCTTGAATCGTAATTGGATTCTTTGCTGGTACCGTGGTCAAGCTGCCATCGGCAGCCACGATACCGACTTTCATATCTTTCATTTGGGGATACCAATTTGAAATTGGTGCATTTAGAGGCATTTTGCCTTCTTCATAAAATGTCAACGCACCCACTGCGGCCATTACTTTCGTCATCGAAGCTAAATTAAAGATTGCGTCGAGCGGCATTGGCGTATTCGTTGCCTTATTTAAAAAGCCATACGATTTATAGATCACCAGCTTGCCATTTTTTGCTACAGCTAAGACTGCTCCTGGCATCCGATTGTTGGCAATTTCATCGGCAAAGAAAGCATCGATTCGTTTAATACCATCAACACTGACCCCTTGACTCTGGGCATTAGCCATCGGCAAAGGCGGAGTGTTACCAGCTGCATGAGAAATGCCCGATGCTCCAAATAGGGTGCAAGTCATTAGACTAAGTAGGAACTTTGAATTCATGAGGTCTCCGAGCGTTGGTATGTTTTTTTGAATGATACGACTTTATTTAACTTCTGCCTTGATCTTTTTTGGTCTTCCGCCTTTTAAGCCATTTACCTTGGATGAAGCAGCCTTTACTGTGCTTTTTACACTGCCTGCTTTTGCTAAATGTCCTCGCATAGTCCAATTTGGACTGCCAAATATTCCAGCAAGTAATCCTTGTACTGATAAGTCAGCATCTAATTTGGGCCAATGTAAACCTGTGCCCATTGGAGTTAATTCAAATTCAGCTATTACACTTTCAGGCATCCCTGCTAAACCCTCAGCCAAATGGGGCGGAAATGAAAAAGAACTCCCATTAGCTAAATCAAGCACAATTAATTTTTTTCTTTTATCGTAATGCGCGGTAATTGCGAATAGTCCTGCTGCCTGCTCTAACTTACCAAATGCTTTGGCTTTTTTAATTTGCTTGCGTGAAATTTTAATAATTGGCATGAAGTTATTTTAACCTATCATGTTAGGTTATTTTATATTGCCTTATCAAAAATAGGTCTTCAAGGCCTTAAAAAGACTTTATCAACTTTATATACCTAAAATGATATATAAGATCAACTTTATATTATTTAAAGAAATAAGCAGGTTCTAGGACAATCCTTTCCTATGTACCAATATGATCCCATTGACCAAGCCCTCATAGATGAGCGAGTAATTCAATTCCGCGACCAGGTAGAACGCCGCATTAATGGCAGTCTGCCAGAAAGCGAGTTTCGGCCTTTACGCTTACAAAATGGGCTTTATCTACAGCGGCATGCTTATATGCTGCGCGTTGCCATCCCCTATGGCCTTATAAGTAGTAAGCAATTACTTACTTTAGCGGATATTGCCGATCGCTACGACCAAGGATATGGGCATTTCACGACCCGGCAAAATATCCAATTCAATTGGGTTGAACTTGAAAAGACCCCAGATATTTTGGCTGATCTAGCTAAGGTAGAAATGCATGCGATTCAAACCTCGGGAAATTGCATCCGCAATATAACCAGCGACCCCTTTGCTGGTGTTGCTGCCGATGAAGTCGTCGACCCACGGCCAATCTGTGAGCTACTACGGCAATGGTCTACTTTGCATCCAGAATTTGCCTTCTTACCGCGCAAATTTAAATTTGCCATCAATGGCTCAAAAGAAGATCGCACCGTTCTCTTGTGTCACGATGTTGGTATTAAACTGCACAAAGATCATCATGGTGAAATACTGGCTGATATTTATGCCGGTGGCGGAATGGGTAGAACGCCGATTCTAGGTAATTTAGTTCACACCAATTTACCCTGGCAGAAATTACCGAGCTATTTAACGGCATTATTGCGGGTTTATAACCGCTTTGGTCGTCGCGATAATCTCTATAAAGCCCGCATCAAAATTTTAGTGAAGGCCTTAAGTCCGGAAGAGTTTGCGCGCCAGGTGAATATTGAATGGCGCCAAATTCAAGAGAGTGATCACAACTTTACCCCTGCCGAGTGGCAACGCGTTGCACAACACTTTACTAAACCAGCGTATCAAATACTCCCATCACTCGATTCAGCTACGGTTGCATCACAAGCTGATACAAGCTCACGCCAAGCATTCCAGCGTTGGCTCGAGCGTAACGTACGCGCCCACCAAATAGCAGGCTATGCTAGCGTCGTACTTTCCCTTAAACCCCATGCAACACAAGCTCCTGGTGATGCGACTGCCAAGCAAATGCGCGCTATTGCTGGGCTGGCGCAGACCTATAGCTTTGGTGAGTTACGGGTAACGCATGAACAAAATTTAGTGCTTGCTGATGTCGAACAAAGTCAATTATTTGCCCTGTGGTGCGAAGCCAAAAAATCAAATCTAGTTTTACCTAATATTGGCTTACTCACTGACATCATTGCTTGCCCTGGTGGTGATTTCTGCTCATTAGCGAACGCTAAATCTTTGCCTATTGCTAAAGCAATTCAAGAACGCTTTGATAATCTAGATTATTTATTTGATTTAGGTGATTTGTCCGTCAACATTTCGGGATGTATTAATTCTTGCGGGCACCATCATGTTGGTAATATTGGAATTCTGGGCGTCGATAAAGATGGTGAAGAGTGGTATCAAATTACGCTTGGCGGCGAACAAGGTGTAAACGCCGCTATTGGAAAAGTGATTGGGCCATCATTTGGTGCGCTCGATATTCCTACCGTCATGGATGACATTCTTAAAGTGTATGTGAATGAACGCCAGAGTGATGAGCGTTTTATCGATACCTATCGTCGCTTAGGTATTGCGCCATTTAAAACTGCTGCATACCTCAAGCAAAACTTATCAGTGGAGCTTGTATGAAAGCTACAGCGCTAATTGCATATCGCCTGGGTCATCGCGCCACTTTTATTCAGAATGAATGGACTGTTTGGGGCCTACCGTCAGCTGAAGACAAGTCAGACCAAGACACTAGTTCAGACCTGCCCCCAGCGGTAGGCAAGGTGATCGTTCCCTTCTCTTGGTGGCTAGAACATCGAAACAACAATGAGATCACCAGGCGGACTGCCCACGGTGAGATCGCAGTGTGGTTTACAGGCACAGATGATGTCCTCGCCCATGCTGCAGTAATTAAAAAGGCATCAGCATGGCCTTTGGTGGCTGTTCATTTTCCTATTTTTACGGATGGCCGCGGCTATAGTACTGCCGCATTGTTACGTGAGCGCTTGCATTGGCAAGGCAATATTTTAGCCATTGGAGATGTGCTGATCGATCAACTACGGCAAATGAGTCGGGTTGGTTTCGATCAATTTTCTTTGCGCGCAGATCAAGATCAAGCCTTGGCCTTGAAACAATTCTCGCTATACAGCGTTAACCTTCAACACGCCTGGCGCGATTCTCGTAGTCAACTTATTCAAGCAGCTAAGCATAACTGTCTTGAAGATGAATTGCAGGCCGCTTAGTGAGCAAGGTATATTTAGTTGGCGCAGGACCCGGCGCTGCCGATTTAATTACTGTACGCGGAGCGAACTTATTAGCGCGCGCGCAAATTGTGTTTCATGATGCTTTGGTTGAGCCTGAAATGCTTGCTTTGTGTCCCCAAGCGATTCTCGTACCAGTCGGTAAACGCTGCGGGCAATTATCATCATCGCAACGTTTTATTAATAAGCGTTTAGTTGATGCTGCCCAGCGTTATGAAACTGTGGTGCGCTTAAAGGGTGGCGACCCCATGCTATTTGGCCGTGCTGATGAAGAATTACGCGCCCTAGAAGCAGCTGGGGTGCCAACTGAGGTCGTGCCAGGTATTACGGCTGCGCTCGCCGGTGCAGCGGCCATTAAGCAATCGTTAACTTTGCGTGGCGTGGCTCGGAGTGTGGCCTTCATTACTCAAGCGCAAGCAAGTAATATAGTCACAGACTCTGTTGGGCAAATTGCACCGATATCAAGCCTTCCCAACGCACATGCTACTGCAGATACCTTGGTGTATTACATGGGCCGCAAAGATGCAGTGAGCATTGCACAAGAATTAATTGCTCAAGGGCGCCCTATGAATACACCTGTACATTTATTAGAATCTGTCAGCACTCCACGCGAACGCATCTTTACTACTACTTTAGCTGAACTTACAGATCATCAATCCAAGTCATGGTTTAACAGTAATTCGCCGCTCTTAATCATGATTGGTGAGGCTTTAAGAAGTAGACAAGAATCTCCAGTGCAGATTCAAGCCGCAGACGCCGTCTTAAATTGCTCGGCTACTGAAATCGATAATGGCTTGCAAGACCTGAGTGTCTTCGCCGACAGCCGACGAAGCGCTTAAAGATACTTGCGGAAATTGCAGTTGGCAGGCCTGAAGTAATTTGGGGAAATCGTTGCGTAAATGTCCGCCCTGTCCAAAAAATACCGGAATCACTTGAATCGCAGTAGCGCCTTGGCCCACTAATTGAGCAACTGCCTCTGCCAGATTTGGCTCCATCATTTCTAAGAAAGCCACTGCGCTAGGAATTTGCGGCTGTTGCTCGCGCCATAAAGCGCTTAAGCGATCAAACGGCTCACGCCAGCGGGCATCACGCGCCCCATGGCCAAAAAAGATTAGCGCTTTCATCATTATTTTTTAATTTAAATTGAACCTATGGATTTTAATCTGGCTAATGTGCTGTCGTGTATATTTATTCTTTTATTGCCTCCATTGAACTATGTCAAGCTTACTTAATCAAACTTGGGCCATTGCGCTACTTAGCGCCTTACTAATTGGCTCGGTCTTAATGGCAGTGCACCAAGCCGAGGTAATTGCCCATAAGGTTGGCGAACCATTCGGCACGCTAATCTTAGCGCTTTGCGTCACCATTATTGAAGTGGCGCTGATTGTATCGATGATGATCACGGGCTCTGCGGGCTCCGAATTAATTGCTCGCGACGCCGTATTTGCGGTGATCATGATTGTGATTAATGGTGTTATCGGCTTATGTATTTTTATGGGTGGTCTGCGCCATAAAGAGTTAAGTTTTCGAATCGAGGGAAGTAATACCGCACTAGCTGTTCTAGCTGCTCTGGCTATATTTAGTTTAGTCATGCCGGTTGTGACTACCAGCAGTCCAGGGCCAACTTTTAACAATAGTCAGCTGGCCTTTGCTGGTATTGCTTCACTAGCGCTTTATGGGGCATTTGTCTTTTTTCAAACGGTGAGTCATCGTAGCTACTTCTTACCACTTCAGGCTACGCAAAAAATGGCTGGCGTAACGCATGCCCCACACCCGAGCAATCTTAAGGCCATTATTAGTGGCATTCTGCTAATCGTAGCTTTAGTGCTAGTGGTGGGCCTAGCCAAAGCCTTAAGCCCTGCTATTGAAGCTGGCGTTATGGCTATCGGCGCACCTAAAGCTGTCGTCGGCATTGCGATTGCCACTTTAGTTCTCTTGCCCGAAGGCCTTGCCGCAGTTAAAGCGGCGCGCGCTAATCAACTGCAAAGTAGTTTAAATTTATCGCTGGGCTCAGCACTTGCTAGTATTGGTTTAACCATTCCTGCGGTAGCCATTATTTCTATTTGGTTTAATTTACCTATTAGCCTTGGAATTAATTCAGTAGGCATCATTTTTCTTTTTCTTACTTTCCTTGTGAGTGTTCTCACTCTCGCCATTGGCCGAACTACCCTCATGCAAGGCGTGGTGCACTTAATTATTTTCTTTGAGTACCTGTTCCTGAGTCTGGTACCTTAACAGCAGTTGCATCAGTAGTTACATCAGCAGCATCAAACAAAATACGACTCACTTCGCTATACCCCAATTCTTCGCGAATGCCGACAAATACCAAGTAGGGCAGAATAATCAGCCAGTAAATAAAGCTGGTAGCTGCTAAGCGGTAGGGGTCACCTTGTTCAAAATTGAGTAGCGATTCAAAAAAGGGTTTGTGATGGAAGAGACCCTCCAAGCCTGCCTCAAAAAAACTAAGGGCTAAGGCTACAACTAAATACACTATCGAGTGCCGCATCAAAATCCAAAAAATCGGTTTCCCCTTACCAAGGGCCATGGGAAATAGACTTTGCCCTAAAAGCATAAATTTTGCGCACAAAGCGGCTTTCACTAAGGCAAAACTGAGCGTCAACAGAGGCAATTCATTAGCGCGCAAAATTGAATTTGATAGTAAAACTAGCGCACTAAACCAAACACTTAAATATAAGAATAGAACAATAAATTTTCTAGTCTCATTGATCGCACTGTTCTTTAGACCCGCTAGAAAACCGGCATGGTGGGGAAATAAGCTCAAGGGGTTCTTTATTAAAGTTTGAATTGATACATTTTAGCGGCAAAATGGCTACCGCAAAAGATGATGCATAGGCGAGAATACAATGCTGGCCCTTAAAAATTCAATATAATGACTCATTACGCAAATTGCTGCGAATTGCTACGCACCAACGTACAACGTAGCCCCAAAACATGAATCAAGTGAATTAATAACTAATGATAACTGCGCTATGAAGGCCTCTATAAAGCATATTATTTTATTAATTTTCAACCATATCATGGCGTTTTTAAGTCGCCATCCGCAATTACGTAAAACTGGCATTGATTTTCTGCGCTCCACAGGCATCCTGAAAAGACTTAAAAAAATGTATTTCGTGCATTATTTAGATCGCAATAATGCCCTTTCCCCTTATATGATTGGACCAGTGATCGCCATTGATATTACTGAAAACCAGTTAACCGAACGCGGGCGAAAAATATATCAAGAACTAAATCAGCAGCTTATTAATACCAAAAAAAATAGGGCTGAATAATGCGCATTGTTCTCGATTTACAGGGCGCTCAAAGTATTAGTCAGTTTCGTGGAATTGGTCGTTACTCCCTATCACTAGCACTAGCCATTGTGCGTAATCGAGGTGAACATCAAGTATTTATTGTCCTCAATGGTATTTACGAAGATACGATTGAACCCATACGCAAATTATTTTCTCCATTTTTACCCAATGAGCAAATCAGAATCTGGTATGCGCCAGGACCAATAGCCGAAGATCGTCAAAAAACAGATTTGCGAAGAGAGGCGGCAGAATATATTCGCGAAGCATTTATTGCGCAACTTAATCCAGACATTATTCATCTTTCTAGTTTGTTTGAGGGTTTTTGCGACAACGCCGCTACAAGTATTAAAAAATGGCATTCTGAAGTTCCTGTTAGCGTAACTTTTTATGACCTCATTCCCTACGTCAATCCCAAAGAATATTTAGATTCTCATCCCATCTATAAAAAACATTATTTACGAAAATTTAACTATTTAAAGAAAGCCTCATTATTGTTGGCAATCTCTGAATTTTCTCGTCAGGAGGCATTAGAAAATCTTCCACTGCCTCCAGACTTGGTTGTGAATGTTTCTGCAGCAGCGGATGATATTTTTAGTAGTACTAAACCCAGTGTCGATCCAGAGGATTTACTAAAAAAACTCGAGATCAAACATCCATTTATTTTGTTTGCAGGCGGCGAAGATCCGCGTAAAAATTTACTCCGTTTTCTGAAGGCTTACAACCAATTACCCAGCGAAATTCGCCAAAATCGACAACTCGTGTTGGCAGGGAAAATTTCTCCCGTAAATCTTGCTCAGCACCTCAAAATATCGAAAGAGTATTCCTTTGTAAAAAATGAAGTTATTTTTACAGGCTACCTCACAGATAGTGAGCTACATACGCTTTACTGTACGTGTGAAGTATTTATTTTTCCATCTTGGCATGAAGGCTTTGGGTTGCCTGCCCTTGAGGCTATGAAATCTGGGGCGGCTGTCATTGCCTCAAATATGACTAGCATCCCTGAAATCATTGAGAATCCCGCGGCCTTATTTAACCCCCTTTCAACCGAGGCTATTACTGAAAAATTGCTGTTTACTTTAAGTAATGAGGAATTTAAGCAATCTTTAAGGGCTAATGCCCAAGTCCAGGCAAAGAAATTTTCTTGGGATATTTCGGCTAAACGCGCAATAGCAGCCTTTGAATATTGCCAATCAAAGCATCTCTCAAACCAAAAATTGATTACTAGTGATACCGCCTTGAATTATTTATTAAAGCAACTTACAGAAACCACTTTTATTGAGTTCCCACCCAATAAAGAAGATCTCCTCAGGCTTTCAGCATGTATTGCACAAACCTTTCCAGCAAACAACCGAAAACCGCAGTTATTAATTGATATTTCTGAGTTAGCAGTACTTGACGCTAAAACTGGTATTCAACGCGTAGTCAGATCTATCATTACAGAGCTGCTCCATCAACCTCCTAAAAATTATGAAGTTAAATTAATTTATTCTGATAAAGTTAATTTAGGCTACCGCTATGCGACAGCCTTTACTAAGCAGTTTCTCGCCCAATCAAAAGTGCCTGCTATAAATGATCAATTACTACCAGATCTGCAAGATGAGGCAATTGAAACACAAACGGGTGATATTTTTCTTGGGCTAGATTTACAGTCGCAAAATATTCAAGTTCAACAACAATTTTTAAATGGGCTACATCTCAACGGAGTCAACATATTTTTTGTAGTTTATGATTTGCTTCCGGTGTATTTCCCGCATGCCTTTCCACAAACAGTCGATCTAATTCATGCCCGCTGGCTCAAACAAATTAGCCAGTATGATGGTATTTTCTGTATCTCCCAAGCAGTAGCAAATGACTATAAATCATGGGCGCAAGACCAGATTCCTAATCTATCACCCCAATTTCATATTGAATGGTTTCACTTAGGCGCGGATATTCAAAATTCAGTCCCCACTTTGGGGCTGCCCGCAAATGCAGCTGAACTTTTGAACAAATTAACTGCCGTGCCTAGCTTTGTTTTAATTGGCACGATAGAGCCTCGTAAAGGTTATCCACAAGTCCTAAAAGCATTTGAGTCATTATGGGCAAAAGGTGCAAATCTGAATTTAATCATCATTGGCAAGCAAGGCTGGTTGATGGATGAGTTTGTAAATAGTATTAATCATCATCCACAGCTAAACCTCCATTTATTTTGGCTGAATAGCATCAGCGATGAATACTTAGAGGCTGTTTATGCTGCTAGCACCTGCCTCATATCCGCATCGGCGGGCGAAGGATTTGGTCTACCCCTCATAGAAGCTGCTAGCCGTAAACTACCTATTATTGCCAGGGATATTCCTGTTTTTAGAGAGGTAGCGGGAAATAGTGCTTTTTACTTTACGGGCGATGAGCCCAATGACGTGGCGAGCGCAGTTGAGGCTTGGCTACAGCTTTTTAATAATCAAAGCCATCCAAAGTCGGATACTATGCAATGGTTGACGTGGAAAGAAAGTACCCAAATGCTAGTTAATAGGTTATTACACTTAGTCGAAGATCATTCGAACCGTCCAACAATCAGATGATTCATAAAAAGCTCGCCCCCCTATGGAAATTTCGAGCCTTTATTTTAGGCAGCGTTAAACGAGAATTTCAGTCTAAGTACCAGAATTCTTTATTGGGTATAGCTTGGCCCATTCTTAATCCACTAGCCATGATCTTCATTTATACCTTGGTGTTTTCACAAGTGATGCGCGCCAAGCTACCCGGGGTTGATAGCACTTTTGCTTATAGTATTTATTTGTGTATTGGTATTATTACTTGGAACTTATTTGCAGAAATTACATTGTGCTCCCAAACTGTTTTTTTAGATAACGCAAACCTGCTAAAGAAACTTAATTTTCCTAAATTATGTCTGCCTATCATCGTCATAAGCAATGCCATGCTCAATTTTTTGCTGGTATTTCTGATCTTCACTGCTTTTCTAGTGCTCACGGGCTCATTTCCAGGATGGGTATATTTCGCAGTCATTCCCTTATTATTAATTCAAGTTGCTTTCGCCATTAGCCTAGGAATTTCTTTGGGCATACTAAATGTATTCTTTCGTGATATTGGACAGATGTACGGTATTTTTCTGCAGTTCTGGTTTTGGCTTACGCCCATTGTTTATGCCAGTGATATCTTGCCAGTGTATGCCCGACCTTACCTAGCCTTAAACCCCATGATGAGCATAATTGACGGTTACCACGCAATCTTTATCGCAGGTCAATATCCACAGTGGAATAGCCTGTGGTATGTTAGCCTATTAACCCTAGCTCTCGCCTTCATTGGTGTCCATCTATTTCGTAAGCACGGTGCAGAAATGGTTGACGAACTGTAATGGATCAAACCTAATGCCCGCTATTGTCGTCTCGAATCTAGGCAAAGCCTATAAACGCTATACCAATCGTTGGTCGCGACTCGTCGAGTGGTTATTGCCATTTAGCCGTCCGCGCCATCAGCAAAATTGGATTTTGCATGATGTTAACTTTACGATTGCAGCGGGCGAGGCTTTTGGCATTATTGGTACTAATGGGGCTGGTAAGAGTACTTTATTAAAAATGATTTCCGGCACCACCCATCCTAGCACTGGCACCATTACTGTTAATGGCCGTATTGCTGCCTTACTCGAGTTGGGTATGGGCTTTCATCCCGATTTCTCTGGGCGGCAGAATGTATATATGGCGGGACAACTACTTGGTTATAGCGTAGAAGATATCGCCCTACTCATGCCGGAAGTTGAGGCCTTCGCTGAAATAGGTGAATATATCGACCAGCCTATCCGCTTTTATTCGAGCGGCATGCAAATGCGCTTGGCTTTTAGTATCGCCACTGCACAGCGTCCCGATATTCTAATAGTTGATGAGGCTTTATCGGTCGGTGATGCCTATTTTCAACATAAATGCTTTGATCGTATTCGCGAGTTTCGTGAACAGGGCACCACTTTGTTGATTGTTTCGCACGATAAAATGGCAATTCAATCGATTTGTGATCGCGCGATTCTCTTAAACGCAGGTAAGATTGCACTCGAAGGTAAGCCAGAGGTTGTCATGGATTATTACAATGCGCTTATTGCGGATCATGAAAATCAACATGTACGCCAAGAAGCTTTAACTACCGGTAAAGTACAAACGATTTCTGGGTCGGGCGAATGTAAAATTATCAATCTCAAATTAGTCAATGCAGCGGGTCAAAATACCGATATCATTCATGTCGGTCAGTCCGTTAGTATTCGGGCTACTATCGCTTGCGAGCAAGATATTGAATCGCTGGTATTTGGTTATATGATTAAAGACCGTGTTGGCCAATCGGTATATGGCACCAATACACACCACCTCCAAAAAACCTTACATGATCTAAAAAAGGGTGAACAAGTAGCTTTCGATTTTCAGTTTGACGCAAATTTAGGTGCAGGCACCTACTCTTTAGCGGTTGCTTTACATGCTAGTGATACGCATATTGGTAAAAACTATGAATGGCGCGATCATGCAATAGTATTTAGCGTTATCAATACGAAGCATGATCAATTTCTTGGGGTAGCTTGGTTACCCCCCAAAGTGGAGATACAGCAATGAGTATCGATTTTTATCGCGCCCTTGAGGACCAGTTTCGAGAATCACGCGAAATTATCAAGAAACGGCTGCAGGTATATCAGCCTTTTATTTCTGTAGTGAAATCACTTTACCCCCAAGGGCCAGCCCTTGACTTAGGCTGTGGGCGCGGCGAATGGCTTGAAGTCTTAAAAGACAATGGAATCACAGCATATGGCGTTGATCTAGACGACGGCATGCTGGAAGCTTGTCGTAAGCTAGGTCTAGAAGTAGAAACGGTAAATGCCATTGACTACTTGCAGAAATTACCCAATGATAGCCAAGCCATTGTTTCTGGCTTTCACCTTGCTGAACATTTAAATAGCGACGATTTGCATACTTTAATTAAAGAAGCCTTACGCGTACTAAAACCCGCAGGCTTATTGATTCTTGAAACGCCTAATGCTGAAAATATTACTGTAGCCACCACGAATTTTTATTTAGACCCAACCCACGATCATCCAATTCCATCAAAGTTATTAAGATTCTTAACTGAATTTCATGGCTTTGCACGTGGCAAGGTCTTAGGCCTGCAAGAATCGCCTGAAGTGAAACTAAAGCAGTTTCCTAGTCTTTACCAAATCTTTAATGATGCGAGCCCAGACTATGCAGTCATTGCTCAAAAAACTGGTAACGCGGCAGAACTAGCTCAATTTGATGACTTATTTAATCAGGTATTTGGCTTATCACTACATGAGTTAGCGAATCGTTACGATAGCCGGATTGATACCCTAGACCAAAGACAAACAGCCTCTGAAATTAATATACAGCGGTTTAATACCAACCTGCAGGAATTCAATAAAACCCTACAGGATTTTGAACAAAAACTACTCGTGGTCGAAGATAAAACCCTACTATTAGAGCAACGCATGGCAAAAATACTGAAAATATTGGCGCCATTTAAATGGCTAAAGCGGCAAATTTCTAAATAATGGGAAAAGTATGCTCGCGCGCTCCTGATTTCCTAAGGCTGAAGGATGTTTATCTAATTCATGAATGTAATACTGCTTAGCTAGCTCTTCATTTTTACTTGCTAAGGTCATATCAATGACTTCGATATCAAGTGCTTTAATTGCGGCTAGTATTTTTTCATTGTTATAGCTGCCAACAAACCATTTTTCATCAGCCTTAATAAACCCCAAAATAAAGGGTTGCCCTTTGTGTTTTAAATCGGCTTGCATGGTTTTTAGAATACCTAAATACAACTGAATTTGCTGATCCTGATCTGCGGTTACAAAAAGACTATCAATCAATAGTTGATAAATTTTAGAAGAATTAACGAGGCCACGAATGGCTTTAGGAGACTTCTCAAGCCAAGAAAAAGAACGACAGTAGCCATCACGCTCTACAAGGCCATTGGCTAATAATTTATATTTGGGTGAGCCAAAGGAATAAAAATCAACGCAAGCTGACCGACTAGCATGCCAAGGAGAGGTTTGGGCGTACTGTAAATTTGCCTTCGTATCAAGCTTACTTTGTAAGACTGCTAGGGCTTGGTGCATCCCCCAACCATGCACGCCGTAGTTCTTCACTACTACTGGCTGTTTTTTTTCTAAAGCTATCTTGCCAGTAAAATACTCCATAGTTTGGTCATCATTAAGGCCTTCGCCAAAGATAAAAGAATCACCTAGAAAATTAATGCGCGGCAAATTAATGGCAGTCATATTGTTTGCATCTTTTAAATCTACGCCAAACTGGGGGGTTACTCTAAAGCCATCAGCTCCAATCGTATATGTTGCGGTATAGATAACTCCGCCATTACTGGCTAATGCGCGTGATTGAAAAATGCCTGCTTGCGGCTGACTTCCAAATGGTCCTAACTGCCAATACGCGGGTGTACTATAACTAAAGTTAGTATCGAAATACGACCTTGGAGTTTCCTCATTGGTTTTTTTTGCCATTAGTTCTGGCAGGTAAGCCAATCCCGCCTCCACCAGCGCAAGGGTTACGGTAATGGAAATAATGGCTATACAAAAACTGCGTAAGAAAGCAGAAAAGCCTGCCCAAGCCGCCAAAATAAAACTGATAGCCCAGAACAATGCACTAACACTACGCTGAGCATAAGCGTAATATAGTAAATAGCAGGCAAGACAGATAAGACTAAAAAGAATGAAGGTATGAATTGCTACTTTTTTTTTAATCAAGTTCATACGCATTTTTATAGTCAAGCTTTAAGGCTGGATCTTGATCTTCTTTACGCATAATTGCGTTACCAACTACCAAAAATTCAATTTCGGTACCCATTAAGCAGCGGAATGCATCCTCTGGTGTACATACAATCGGCTCACCACGCACATTAAATGAGGTATTGACTATCACTGAGCAGCCAGTTTTTTCCTTATAACGGGCTATAAGCGCGTGATATTTAGGGTTAGTCTCTTGATGCACCGTTTGAACCCGCGCAGAATAATCTACATGGGTAACCGCGGGAATATCGGAGCGAGGAACATTTAACTTATCAATACCAAATAATTGCTCTTGTTCTTTTGTCATTGCCTTACGCTTAGACTGTTGAACATCAGCTACCAGCAACATATAGGGGCTATCTACTTCGATTTCAAACCAGTCGGTGACATCTTCGCGTAACACGCTAGGGGCAAATGGTCTAAATGATTCGCGGTATTTAACTTTTAGATTAAGCAATTTTTGTACCGCTGGTGAGCGTGAATCTGCCAAGATAGAGCGCGCACCTAATGACCTAGGACCAAATTCCATCCGTCCCTGGTGCCAGCCAATGGCTTTACCCTCTTCTAATGCTTGGGCTGTAAGTTCAATAATCTGCGCATCGGTATGCGTAGTAAATTTAGCCCCAACACTTGCGAGACGTTGTTCAATATCGTCTTGTTGATATTCGGGCCCCAAATACGAACCACTCATACCATCTTGTAATGTTGGGTCAACGCGGCGTTTGCCACCCAACATGAGATAGTAAGCCCCTAAAGCAGCGCCCACAGCACCTCCCGCATCACCTGCGGCTGGCTGAATCCAGATTTTCTCGAACACGTTCTCCCGCAGCAACTTACCATTAGCAACGCAATTTAAGGCTACGCCACCGGCAAGACATAAATTTTTCAGGCCGGTTGATTTGGCAATACCTTTAGCTAACTTAATAACTACTTCTTCAGTTACTGCTTGAATCGAGGCGGCTAAATCCATCTCGCGCTGCGTCAAAGGAGATTCTTCTTTACGCCGTGGACCACCAAATAGTTGGTCAAACTTGGCATTAGTCATGGTCAGGCCTGTACAGTAATTAAAGTAACTCATATCTAAAGAAAAAGAGCCATCGTCTTTAATATCGATCAAGTGGTCTTTCATTAGTTGAGCATACTTCGGCTCTCCATAAGGCGCTAAACCCATCACCTTATATTCTCCAGAGTTCACTTTAAAACCGGTGTAATACGTAATGGCGGAGTAGAGTAAACCCAATGAATGAGGGAAATGAATTTCCTTTAATACCTGAAGGTCAGAACCGTTGCCCACTGCTAAAGACGTTGTGGTCCACTCACCTACCCCATCCATCGTAAGAATAGCGGCCTCTTCAAAAGGAGAAGGATAAAAAGCGCTGGCGGCATGACTAAGATGGTGCTCTGAAAATAATAAGCGCTCGCTCCAATCAATTTGGCCGCCCCAATGGTCTTTAAACGCATTAGCGATCACTGATTTTTGAAAGAGCTTATCTTTTAACCAGACTGGCAAAGCAGTAGCAAACGACTGAAAGCCAACGGGCGCATAGGCCAAATAGGTTTCTAGTAAGCGTTCAAACTTTAAAAAGGGCTTGTCATAAAAGACGACGTAATCAATTTCAGCAGGTTTGCAAGCGCCGCCATTCACTCCGCCCACACTCAGACAGTAGTCAATCGCATGAATCGGAAAGCCTTGATCATGTTTCTTACGCGTAAAACGCTCTTCCTGAGCAGCGGCAACAACTGTACCATCAACAACTAAACAAGCAGCTGAGTCGTGATAATAAGCCGAGATTCCCAGAATTTTCATGAGCTAAAAATAGCTAATATTAAAAGAGCGTGTAAATAAATGGCGCAACTACAGCACTCTTTGCTGCCAATATTAATAAGCCACCTAGAACTACCATCACAATGATGATGGGTAAAAGCCATAATTTTTTTCGCACTCGCAAAAATTTCCATAACTCTTTAATAAAATTCATTGCTATTCCTAGTATGTGTGAAATGCATCAATTAAAACTGCTCTTTAAATGATTCGGGTTGAGGACCTGGCGGGTTGCGCTCAATCCAATAAGAATTAACATCGCGTTTACGTAGTAACAAAACGTCACGCCCAAATAGACGCGTAACAATAGCCACAGGGGTAATGACAATGAAAAATAAAATTCCCAATACGATGGGGCTTACTACTTTACCCATCAATAGGCCTAAGCGATACCAGGCCTTATTAAGTGGCGACAAAATACCGGGGGCCATAAAGGTCAAAAATAGGAATAGCCCAGAAAGTGCGACCCAGAAATAAACCCAAGCGCGGGTCAATAGCTCAAACCAGCTATATCCGGCTACTAACAGAAAAACAATGGTGAACAAGAGCCCAAAACTGCGATTAGAGGGCAGTACAGAGCCTAAATGAGATTGGTTTGTGGTGCTTTCAGACATTGGGTAAAGGATGAAATATTTCCGCTCATGAGAGCAATTTTTAGTTTGCCACTTGATTATAAAGGGGTTCGCGTTTTTAGCGATTTTGCTAAAACTGCCCCAAATATGCAATAAGGCCTTGTTTTTAGGGCGATTATTTTCCTTTTGCCCTTAAAATATCGCTATGTCATCCCTGCTTCTGTCATTTTTTAGCTCTCTGCTCAGCATTCTGTTCATTATTCGCTATCAGCACCTTCACAAACGCTGGTCGGCCGATTCTGATTTATCAGGCCCCCAAAAATTCCATACAGCCTCAGTTCCTCGAATTGGGGGTCTAGGTATCTTTTTTGCCTTGCTTGTTACTAGCCTCGCCGCTTACCTCCAATCACTTAACTATTGGCGGGAATTGCTCCTCTTAAGTCTCGCGGCTCTTCCTGCATTTGGACTAGGTATTGCCGAAGATCTTACAAAACATATTAGTTCTACTTGGCGCCTCTTTGGTACCGCCATTTCTGCTGGCATCGCAGGCTATTTTCTGAATGCGTGGATCAGCAATTTGGGTATTGCTGGTATCGATCAACTGCTGGCTATCCAAGCGGTTTCGGTGCTCTTTACTTGCTTTGCAGTGGCTGGGCTCGCTAATGCTTACAACATCATTGATGGATTTAATGGCTTAGCCAGCATGATTGCCATCATTGCCCTTTTGGCCATCAGCTATGTAGCCTTTCAAGTCCAAGACAAAATGATTATTTATCTTGCACTAACCATGGCTGGCGCCATCGGTGGGTTTTTTATTTGGAACTACCCTCGTGGCCTCATTTTTCTGGGCGATGGCGGGGCTTATTTAATTGGCTTTTGGGTCGGCATTCTATCGATCTTGCTCGTTTCGAGAAACCCCCTAGTTTCTTCTTGGTTCGCTATTTTGGTGAATGCGTATCCCATCTTTGAAACCCTCTTTACCATTTGGCGGCGCCTCGTGCACCAAGGCAAAAATCCTAGTCTGCCCGATGGAGCGCATTTTCATAGTCTCATTTATCGCCGTATGGTGAAGTGGGCTTACGGCCCCAATCTCTTGCCTGATCAAGAATATTTAACCAATTCCAGAACCTCGCCCTACCTTTGGGTCATCTCCAGTATTAGCATTATTCCCGCCATACTCTGGTGGAAGCGCCCCTTTGTTCTTATGCTCTGCGCCCTCATTTTTGTAGTGATTTATATCGTGCTCTACCGCGCAGTAGTGCGCTTTAAAAAACCAGGCTGGTTTAAATAGCAAATAGCTAGGCACACTGTACGCACAATTTATCTTTTAATCTAAAATTCAGTATGAAAAAAATTCTTATCACGGGCTCATCTGGTCTCATTGGCTCTGAAGTATGTCTATTTTTTGCCGAACAAGGTTATGCTATTCATGGTGTAGACAATAACCAACGTGCGGTTTTTTTTGGCCCACAGGGAGATACCCGCTGGAACCAGAAGCGCCTAGAAACTAGTATTAACAATTTTCACCACCATGAAATCGATATTCGTGATCGCACTGGTCTCATAGCATTAGTTGCTCTACTCAAACCCGATGTCATTGTGCATGCTGCTGCTCAGCCCTCTCACGATCGTGCCGCCGCTATCCCATTTGATGATTTTGATACCAATGCCGTAGGCACTCTTAATTTACTTGAAGCTGCAAGACGTGCATGCCCAGACGCGCCTTTTATCCACATGTCCACCAATAAAGTGTATGGAGACGCACCTAACTTACTGCCCTTAGTTGAATTGGAGACCCGCTGGGAGTTTGCAGATCCTGCTATGCAAAATGGCATTGCAGAAACATTTACTATTGACCAAAGCAAGCACTCCCTTTTTGGCGCCTCCAAAGTAGCAGCCGATGTAATGGTGCAAGAATATGGCCGCTATTTTGGCATGCAAACCTGCGCACTTAGGGGTGGCTGTCTAACTGGCCCCAATCATAGTGGTGTTGAACTACATGGGTTTTTAAGTTATTTAATTAAATGTAATCTAGAAGGTAAAAAATATACGGTGTTTGGCTATCAAGCCAAACAAGTGCGGGACAATATTCACTCTTATGATGTTGCACGATTTATTTGGGAATTCATTCAAGCCCCGCGCTCAGGTGAGGTATATAACATCGGCGGCGGCAAAAATAATAGCTGCTCAATGATTGAAGCATTTGATCGTGTTGCACAATTATCGGGCAAAAAAATGTACTGGGAATATAGCGATAAAAATCGTGAGGGCGATCATATGTGCTACTACAGTGATCTATCTAAAATGAAAGCGCATTATCCTGCATGGGATATCACTAAATCATTAGATAGCATCTTTACAGAGATTGTCGATAGCTGGAATGTGCGCAAAAGTTAAGTGCGCGGCGATACTGTGCATTGCTTAATTCTTAACCGTAATTACCCGCCTGGGGCAGGCATTACTGGCACATCTGCTAATGAATTAGCTGAGTATTTGACTATGCAGGGTGTCAAGGTTGAAATCATTACTACTCATGGGCAATACGCAGGGGCTGGTTCACGCAAAGCAGTCTTTGGACAAGTTCACTATGTGCCCGCTTTTTATAATGGCAAAAATAAGTTAATGCGCTTGTGCGCTAATTTAATTGAAGGCTTTTTGATGGCGAGAAAAGCTAGGGAACTCCTACAAGCGCCTTGGATCTGCATGACTGATCCGCCTTTACTGAATTTCTGGGTTGGTCGACTTGCAAGCAAGCTCAACATTCCTTGGGCTTATTGGAGTATGGATCTTTTCCCGCAAGCTTTTTATGCTGCCAAACTAGTTCAGCCCAAAAATTTTATCTACCAATTCCTCCTTAAGTCCATTAAACGCCATCAGCCGAATTTACTCATTGCCCTAGGCTCCAAGCAAGCAGAATTTATTCAACAATCATATGACTGGAGCATAGCTTGCCTTATTTTGCCTTGTGGCGTTTTAAAGAAAAATAGAGCTGAAGCAAAGCCTGCTTGGGCTCAGCAGAACGGTAAAATTCTATTGGGCTATGCAGGCAATTTGGGGCAAGCCCATGAGCCAGAGTTTATTCTTGAGCTAATTCGTCAAATGGATGCCTCGCGCTTTCATTTCATCCTTAGCACTTATGGGGCAAAGGCGCAGGCCCTATTAAATCTTGCAAAGAAGATGCAAGGGGTAGAGATTTTGGAAACTATTCCCCAGAACCAACTGCAATTTATTGATGTACATCTTGCTACCTTAAGTCCCTCATGGGATCATGTCTGTGTGCCATCAAAAGCAGTCAGCTCTATTTGCCAAGAGGCCGCACTACTTTATTGCGGCACAAATACTAACGATAATTGGCACTTACTAGGCGACGCGGGTTGGCATATTGATCCCACAGCAAATCTATCTAGCCAAGTGAACCAATTTTATGCCCAATTAAACCCGGCAAGGTTGGCGCAGAAAAAAAGTAATGCCGCAGTTATAGCGATAGACTTACAAGAGACCCAACAAAAAGGCTTTGCTGCCATCCTCCAATTTATTCAAGGCAATCAAAAACACTAACGCATTACACCGTAATACCTAAAACATGCGTAATGGCCGTCTTAATATCCACCCCATGCTCTTGTTTGTAACGCTCAACCTGAGCCACATTATGATCAGCTAAATTACGATACCAATAGCCCTGTAAGCGATGAAAAGATCGGCCATTAGCATCATCTAAAAAGCCGCCCAGTAATATATAACGATACATAAAATAAGCCATTGAGCGCAGCCCCTTTGGTAAGCGCGCATAAATTTTTTCTTTTATCTTACGCTTTAAGCTTAGTTGCGAAACTACTGCTTGCGATGCCACTGAATCGCTTGCAGAAAAATGGTACTTCAAATTAAGTAAATCTACTGCCTCGCGCTTTGCATAATTTTCATGTTTGGCTCGCCACCATTCCAAGCTTTGCAAATTATTATCAATAATTGCACCGGATAAATTCAGCGATTGTCCATCTAGCTTAATATGCTCATCCATCCAGCGCGATTCAGAGCGGCCATGACCAAAACGAAATAATCTTAAGGTACGTGTCCCCCCCATACCACCATATTTTAAGAGCGATCCCTGAAAAACCATTTTCCGAATACATTGCAATCCAACAATGGATGAATTAATAGTTAGTAAAGTTTGCTTAATCTCATCAATCAATACAGTCGTTAAAATTTCATCAGCATCTATTCTAAAAACCCACTCTGTACTAGCGGGCAATTGACTTAAGGCCCAGTTAAATTGCACTGAATGGTTATTTTGCCAAGCACGCTGCAAAATATTTGCTCCACAGCGCCTGGCGATATCAACAGTATCATCGGTTGAAAAAGAATCTACCACGACAATATTTTTTGTTAAGGGGAAGATACTCTCAATGCAGCGTTGTAAATGTAGACTTTCATTGAAAGTTAAAATAACGGCGGTAATTGAATTCATATGCTTTGTAATTTAAACAAGAAAATTATTTCAAAACTTGCTTAAGATAAGCTGCTTTGATCCAAGCTAAAAATTGGGCGCTAAATAAAGGCCAGCCATGAATTAGCAAAGCTAAACGGTACTCTTGGGTAACCGCTTGAAGATGTTGGTCCGTGCCATAAGCTTCGTTAACCACTAGTAATTGGTTAACTAAAGACACCTTTAGTCGCTCGGGATGAATCCGCAAGAAATGCTCAAAATCAGCCAAAAAACGATAAGACTCATCAAATCGATGATCTTTTAATAGACTTGTGCGATAAACGATCGCTTGATGCGAAGTGGGCAAATTCCAATACCGCCACCAGATGGGTTTTGGCATTCTTACAACTCCCCTTACCGAAAAACCAAATAGCACTAAATCGACATTTTTTTTAAATATATTTTGAATGTAATCAACACAATTTTCATTAGCAAAGATATCGCCACTATTTAGAAAAAGAATACATTCCCCATGGGCTAGCATAGCCCCTTTATTCATTGCATTATAAATTCCACCATCTGGTTCAGATACCAATCTATCCCTTACTCTAGTAAATTGATTGGCCAGAGCAAGTGATAAATCAGTTGAATTGCCGTCAATAAAAATCCATTCAAAATCCTGATTACTTTGCATGCGCAAGGAGGAAATTGTTTTTTCTAGACCAATTTCATTATTACGATTTATGGTAATAATAGATAGCATTGGTAGGCTTATTGCGCTTTCAATACTTGATTTGAAGCTGGCAAACCATGCTCTATCTGCTTACTACCTGCAGTTTGATTAAAAGCCAAGATTGCCAGTAAAAGACCTCCAAAAGAAAGTCCATTAGAAAATCCACCTACCGAAAACGATGTGCATAAAATCGGCACCAGCAAGAGTAGAGCTAAATATGACCCCGTTCGTTTGCGCAACTCCCAAAAATATAAACAAGGGATTAATATCAATACATAGATCCCAAATTGATAAAGTGCCCGCGCAACGAAAGATTGCAACATAATAGGGTCACAATTAAAGTAATTACCTGTAAACCAATTGGCGTAACCTTCCATCCTATTACAAATCCCTAATGGAATTTTTTGATAAACACCCATTCCAAGAGGATTTTTTAATATCTCAATAAAGCTGTAATCATAAAAAGATAAAAGCCCTAAAAATGTTTTTAATCGGTCTACTTGATCAATATTTGTGACATTAAAAGATGATACTCCGCGAATAAAAACCAAATATCCCAATACACAACTTATTGCAATGCTAACCCAAACTATTTTTTTGCGGTCAAGTGAAAAGAGATAAAAAATAGAAACAACTAAAAAACTAGCTAAACCCGATCGACTTCCTGTTAGCAAAATAGAGATTGCGACTAATAAATAAATACGAATATCCCTATCGCGATAAATAAAAGTAATGATAGCAAAGCAATATAAGATCAAAGGTACCTCAAAATTATTCTCAAAAAGAAAATTAGGTCTTGTCATAAAATAGCCATCACGAGCCCACCATAGCCCAATATTCCCTATTAACAATAGGGGGTAAGCAACTATGAAACCATATGCAATTGATTTAATTGGCCAGTCTACGCGCAACCCCGACATCAAATAAAAAATAATTAAATAAAAAAATGGTTTTACAGAAGTCCAATAGCGATTATCGAACTCTGTATCTAGGCGGGCTGGAGAAAAACAAAGAAAGTAAATGAGAAGTAGAACTGGAATAGCAAGTGCAGGCGAAACGATTTGGCGCATTTGAAAAATGGCCCAAATTGCAAATAAGCCAATCAGTACATCAGGTAAAACAGTGATTGGCAAAGGGCTATAAAAAGTCAAGGCTGACAAGATAAATGCAAGCAGCAATATGCCAGTAACTAATCGATAATTTCGCAAATGCAGTCGCACTAATTGATACGCCATTATTATCACCGCACTAAATGCCAGCGTCACGACTGTAGCTAATATTCTATTATTAAGAAACTTCTGTACAAAATAGGAAATAGCGAAATAGTTCACGAAGTCATTCATTCAGCGTGGCTAAAATAATTTTCCATATTGAAATCGCAACCAATCTAAAAAACAATTCAATAGTAGTCCTAATAGCAAGCAGCCAATCAAAAGATGCCAAAAACGTGGGCTAACATGTTGGTCGCTAACTCGAATGGGCGAACTTTGCAGAGCATTCTCATTCACAATATACTCGCCACTAACCGTTGGATTAACGCCAAAAACATACCTAAGATAATTATCTTTTTGAACATTACTATAACTAATTACTTCTTCTGCAATTAACAGAGCACAATTATTTACTAACTCTCGACTCGGTAAGCGAATCACAACCTGTAAGCTGAGTCCGTAATTTACTTCATTGGCAACTATCGCATTTACTAAGCGTTTTCTATCTGCATTGCTATCGGTTAAGCCACACCCCTGCAAAACACTCAGGGGAAAGTCTTCAGGTCTTAAGAGGTATTTTTTTACATCTAAAGCCGTTGGCACAGTTTTAATAATATTTTTTTCTACAATGCCTTGGGCAGTAATGCCATTTGACGATGGCATTTTAATCATCAAACTAGCCTCATAGATTCGTGGCGAAACATAATAAATAGCCCCCCCTACAACCAATCCACAAATACCAAAACTCAAAAGTCGATAACGTGTTTGAGCAATATAAGTAAAAATCCACTTAAGGGTCAGGATTTTTTTAGGTTCTTGCGCCCCGTCAACAGTTACATCAGATAATTCAGACATTTTGTATTTTAGAGTGAATAAGGCTTATTTTGTCATACCCTCGGCGGTGTATGTGTCTACCCGTTTAGAATATGGCAAAACCTGCATTACTGAAACCTTCTGACTGCCGTCAAATTTAATGAAAAATGCCCAATTGTTCCCCAAATTGAATCTCTTTAAGATAGTCGTCACTATTGGCGTAATAATCTATTTCTTTGGACTAGCCATCTTTTTAATTCAATTTATTCATGAGAGGGCGCTAGCGCCCCGCTACTCAGCTAGCTTAAAAGAAGGAATTGATTTTACTAGATCAGGTTATCCAGCCTTTATTAAACAAGTTACTGGCATTTCATTTCATGAAAATTGGGGGCGCTGGACCGATGAACGAGGTGCAGGAAAAGTAATATTTACTTTTACAGAGCCCTTACCAGACCGTTTCACACTCGTTATATCTGCTAAAGCTTATGGTCCAAATGCTGCTGCTCCTACCTTAATTAGGATCGGTGATGTCACCCAAAACCTCACCATCAGCAATACTTCGACATTTGAGACCTATCGCATTCCCTTTGTCTTAAATCAGCCTAGCTCGACCATTGCCATTACGCCACCAAAACCAACTGCGCCTCCATTAACTGACCCCAACTACTCTGATCGAAGAAGGCTGGGAATCGGGCTAGAAAGTATGCAAATTGTGCTAATGCCTCCTATAGAATAGATACCACTTTAATCCATAGCATTTCATCTTTAACTTTAAATTGAACAAAATTTCTTATCCTGCTTCTTCCTGTTATTTAAATCTTCTCATAAGGAGCTTAATAGCCATAAGCATTTTTATCGGGAGTATATTTTTTGCTTTAATAATTTTTTTTATTGCAGATTACGCCTATTCAAATCTACGTCCAATTGACAAAACTGGTGGCACCTCGTTGATGCTTTTCAAAGATCAAGGCTGGTATGAGCTAAACCCAAACCAAAAACTTCAAGAGCAATGGGGGAAAAGTACCTTTGAAGTAATAACCGATCAACTAGGATTTAGAACGGGTCCCAATAAACCGAAATCTGGAAAAGCAGAGATTATATTTTTAGGTGACTCTTTTACGTTTGGAATGAATCCATGGGAAGAGAGTTTTGTTGGATTGTTTGATAATGATTCAAAATTAAAGATTATTAATGCTGGGGTAGTATCCTACTCCCCTACTGCATACCTCTACACTTATCAAAAAGCTTTAAAAACTGAAGCACTAAAAAAAGAGCATATTGTAGTAATTGGTCTAGATCTAAGTGATGTTCAAGATGAAGCCGCATACTATCTAACCGGATTAACACACCCTATTAAAAGGCAATTCTGGGGAAAGGCCTATCAAGATCCAAATACAAATTTTTTTATATCGATGCAAAAATTTTTGCAGAACAATATGAGATTGACATATCGAATTTTTATGCTTGTCGCAAATTCGCCATTTATAAATCCACCAGAAAACGTCTTCATCACCACTCGGTCGGCATTTACGTGGGAAGATTGGAATGTATTAAATCAAAAACCTGGGGAAGAATATACACCGTTTGGCAGAAAACACTACGTAGGATATGCTCCCCTTGGAGTTGCTGGGGGCCTAAAAAAAATCAATCAGAATATTGCTGAGTTAGTTAAGCTTGCCAAAAAAAATAATTCTAAAGTTTATCTACTTATTTATCCTTGGCCTGCGCAAATTAAATTTGCACAAAAATTTAATTGGTCTAACTATGCCAAAAATCTATGCCTAGAAACCCATTGCGATGGAGTAATAGATGCAACCCCAATATTTATAGATTACGCCCAAAAAAATCCTAACTGGTATTTTCATTTGTATACAGCTGGTGATGTTCACTTTAATCGAAATGGAAATCAAATTATTTCTAATGAACTAAAGAAAAAACTAAGTCATGAATAACGCCTGCCTTGTACTTTAATTGCTCAGTCAAAGCGCGCCGCAATTAACCCAATCGCAATTGCCCTTAAATCCGTATCAGGCCCATAAATCCGCTGAGGTTTGGATGGTGACTCAAAATACCAATTAATAATAAGCGGCTCTTTTGGGGGCTGCGCGCTAGCTAAGTTAAGCACAATATTCATTGGTGAGTCAGGTCGTAATTTAATATTTATTGGGTGCTGATGATTCATAGTCAATGAAAAACGCTGCTCATGGTGTTCATCATTAAATAATCCTTGAAATTATAAATGTAGTGTTTTAGCGCCAAGAGGAATCTTTGGAAATACTAATTGCGCCTCACTGCCGTTTGACCATACACCCCAACTTTCAGAGCTATGCCATCCGTAAGATAAGTAATTAATGCCTTCGCCTTTTTCTTTAAAGAAAATTAGTTGACCAGTATTCAAAGTTGGCTCAACTATAGTAATTTCTTTTAAATTACTTCCATCGCCATTCTTAGGCAATACACAAGTTTGGCAATTCTTCCACCCAGGCGCTAGCACAATCAAGTTATCCACTAGTGCCAATAAATCATTTTGCGGATTAAAGACTGCTGAAAGTGCTATGAGGCTATTTGGGCTAATAACATATAAGGTCATTGGATCAAGTGGCCCTAGACGCAAAGCCTCATTAATGAATTTACTTTCTAGTGCTTTTTTAGTTTCATCTTCACGGGCAAAGCTAGCAGAGTTTGTCTCCATTCCATGTTCTAAGGCAAACTTAGCTAAAGGACTATAGTAAAGCGTCGGGTCGGCCTTTAATACCCGCGCATAATGAGCGCCAGCAATAGGCCAAAAAGGGTCGCGAAGTGGACTTTCAAAATGGGTTAACGAGCTCCCGCCAGTAGCCATTTGATGAGATCTCTTTAAATAGCCAGCGCTCGAATCCCCTAGCTGAACCAATACCGTTAAGCTCAAAATCCAGAATTTCAATTTAGGGCGATAACTATGCGTCACTCCCCACAAAATGAAGATAATTAATAGGTAATATGCAGGCCAAGCCATACGCGCTGAACCGCGCCAAATGCTCACTAAATCGAACCAGGGCTGAGTAATCGCAAAGTCATAATGCCATGTACCAATGCCAATTTGATTAGACAAGGCAAAAACTAAAAGTAGTAAACAAGCTACTACCGTAAACCGATAGCGCTTGATGTTGAGCCAAATTGGTGAAAGGTTTTTAAACCAGCTGGGAATTGCTAATAGGGAAAGGCATAGGAGACCTAGGCCTAAATAATTAAACCCCTCAAAACGGCGTCCTTCGATTTCATAAATTTGTAATCGAATACTACTATCGCTCAAATTAGGTAACACGTAACTCCAAGAATCTGGATCAATAAAAGCGAAAAGATTCATACGCCAAATACCAAAATGTTTACTACCAACACCTAAAGCCATAAAATAACCAGCTGCTGCCATGAATAAGAGTGTCAGTAAAATAATGGTTAAGCATTGAATCGAAAAATTAATCAATTGCGATAATCGCTCAGCTTTATAGGCTTGATTCAATAGACTACAAATCCATAAAATACTTACAATTGTTAGTAAGTAAAAATGGATCCAAGATGTTAGAGCCATAAGGAGCGCCCAATAAAGCGGTCGGGCCTTTTTATCGGGAGTAAAAGTCAAATAAAAAGCAGCTAGAATTACAAAGTGGCTGGCAAGTGCGCCCACAAGACCAACTCGCCAAATAAATGCGGGCGCAGAGCCCAACAAAATACAGATACAGAAACGTAGCCAAAACTGATTTGATAACAATTTGCTTATCAGCCAAGCAAAATAGGCTTGCAATATAAAACAGACTAAGTACCAAATACCAAAGTATTGGAATTTTTCCGGCAACAAAGAAGAAAAGGGTTTTAATAAAATTGCCAATAGAGGCAAAGAGTCAGTAAAAACAATTGAGGAGCTTGTTAAATGGCCGTACTGAGAATTGGCCCCTAAAGGCCATGTCCAGGGTGCATCTCGATAGTTTGCCCAACCCAAGTAGTGCTGCAATAAGTCACTATTATCTAACCACCCTATATTGCGTGGATTTATCACTGAAATACTGAATATTAAGCAAAATAGCCCAATCCCTATCATGATGGGGACTAAAGTATCAGGAAAAAACTTTAGGCGGGTTAAAATGGGCGGCATGAGGGAATAAAACTGTATAAGTTGCCTATTCTGCTCAATATAATTAATAGTTCACTTAAAACTATAATGGGACGCATTACATAAATACGAATTATTACCATTACACCACATGAACGATCCCACCAAACTTTCTTTGGTAGTACCAGTCTTTAACGAAGAGGAGGCGATTGGCTTTTTTCAGGCGCAAGTAAACGAAACCTTTATTCATCATCCAGAAATTCAACTTGAAATTATCTTTATTAATGATGGCAGCACTGATAGCACATTAGAAAAATTAATCGCCCTCCAAAAAAGTGATTCGCGTATTGTCATTGTTGACTTAAGTCGTAATTTTGGCAAAGAGGCAGCGCTTACTGCCGGAATTCAAATCGCTAGTGGTGAAATTGTGGTGCCCATTGATGTTGATTTACAAGATCCGCCTGAGGTCATTTTTGCAATGATTGCCAAATGGCGCGATGGTTATGAAGTAGTTTTGGGCTATCGACAGAACCGTGACTCTGACTCAACTATGAAACGAATTACGGCAAATTGGTTTTACCGTATAAATAATAAAATTTCCGATACACCATTAACTCCAAATGTTGGCGATTTTCGCTTAATGGATCGTAAAGTTGTAGAAGCATTGAATCAACTACCTGAGTCAAGTCGATTTATGAAAGGCTTATTTGCTTGGGTTGGCTTTAAAACAACGCATGTGAATTACACCCGCCCACAAAGAATTGCGGGCAAGACTAAATTTAACGGCTGGAAACTTTGGAATTTTGCAATTGAGGGAATTACTAGCTTCAGCACTAGTCCTTTACGCATTTGGACCTACCTTGGGATCATTGTTTCTTTAATCTCTTTTTTTTGGGCCTTTCGTATCATTATTCGTGTGGTCATACTGGGCATAGACTTGCCTGGCTATGCCTCGATCATGGTTGCAGTTATATTTTTAGGAGGGCTTCAACTTATCGGCATTGGCGTACTTGGCGAATATCTTGGCAGAACCTATCTTGAATCTAAGCGACGGCCAATCTATTTGGTAAGAAATATTTATAAATAATGGGGTAAAAATTATTTATGAGATATCTGATGACCTTGGGGTTAGTAGTTGAATTATGAATGATCAATAACCTATCATGCACGCTGAATTCGACTCCCTGGCAAAGGAATATACTCATCTCCTTGATGAGGCTGTTGCCCTAAGTGGTGAGTCAAGCGAATACTTTGCTGAATATAAAATTGCTGATTTAGCAAAAAAATGTCAGGGGATGGACGCCCCCCTTAATAATATTTTAGATTTTGGAAGCGGAATTGGTAATTCAGTCCCATATTTTCGGAAATATTTTGTCGATAGTAGCATCAGCTGCGCTGAAGTCTCTCAAGCTAGCATAGACTTTGCCAAAGCTCGTTTTCCAGGAAACGAACTTTATTTAAAAATAGATGATTCTCTAAATATTGATAGTAATAGTTACGATATCGTATTCAGTGCCTGTGTATTTCATCATATCCCACCATCAGAGCATTCCTATTGGCTTAAAGAGCTATACCGAGTGCTGAAGCCCGGTGGTATATTAGCAATTTATGAGCATAACCCGCTCAATCCTTTAACAGTTTTAACAGTAAAAACATCTCCTTTAGATGTCAATGCTAAGTTAATCTTTCCAAGAATTCTTTGCAAGCAAGCAACTAAAATTGGATTTGTAAATACAAAAATTAGCTACAAGCTATTTTTTCCAAAATTTCTATCCTTGTTTAAGTTTCTTGAAAAATATATGGGTAAACTGTGCTTTGGTGCTCAGTACTCTTTTATTACTCAAAAACCGTCCTAGAAAATGATTAGGATTTGAAATATCGAGTTAAACCTTTATTCAATCTTTAAATCATCTTGCATTTCGTGCTTAAATCGGCCTAAAAATATGACAATTTCAATTTCTGTGGTTATTCCAGTATATTTAGGGGAAAAGTGTCTTTCTTCAATAGTCGACGAAATTGCTCTCTTTGCTGATCTTTGCTTTACCCCAAATAAAATTCAATATCGCATCAACGAAGTTATATTGGTTCATGATTGTAGCGACGATCAATCTGATTTAATAATTGAGAATTTAGCTAAAAAGTATAATTTTGTAAAACCAATTTGGTTAACTCGTAACTTTGGGCAACATGCAGCAACTTTAGCTGGAATGTCTGCGGCAGTAGGTGATTGGGTTATCACTCTCGATGAAGATGGTCAACAAAATCCAAAATATATTGGTGAAATGCTAGATTTTGCAATTGATGATAATTGGCAAGTAGTTTACGCCAACCCTAAAAACCCTCCCCCGCATGGATATGTAAGAAATCTATTTAGTAATGTAGCAAAATATATTGCTACTTTATCTTTAGGTACCGTCTCTAAAAGAGGAGTGTTTAATAGCTACCGCCTAATAGATGGAGAAATTGCGAGACTTCTTGCCGCTTATTGCAATCATGGTATTTACTTGGATGTTGGCATCACTTGGATTGCCAAACGGATTGGTCACTATCCTGTTATTTTAAGAAAAGAGAGTAGGAAAACAAGTTACTCTTTCCCAATGTTATTAAATCATTTTTGGGTAATGATTCTTTCTTCTGGCACCCGCCCACTAAGGATAATCACCATCATTGGAATAGGCTCTCTATTTATGTCATTTTGTTTTTTAGGTTATGCATTTTATGGAAAGTATGTTTCAGAAACAGCAGTAGCAGGCTGGACATCCATTGTCGTCATAATTTCTTTTTTTTCTGGCTTAATGATGGTTTCGATGGGTATAGTAGCTGAGTATCTAGCCTTAACCACAAGCATAGTCATGGGTAAACCTCTTTATGTTGCCTCTAGAAAATCGACTAGAGCCAAAAAGTAAAATACCTGTTTGCTGGATTATTGGCAAAGGTGGATTGCTAGGTAACAACCTATTAAAGCAGGTATTGCTTTATCAATATGAAATTTTTAATGGCTCCGATTCATTCTCATGGGCGAATGAGGAGTTACTTAAGAAGCAATTTCAACTATCTGTAGCTCAATTTTTCAAAGTAGCTAACGGAAGAAAATGGATTATTTATTGGGCTGCAGGTAGTGGAAGGATGAATTCCACTGAGACTAGTATGGATGTCGAAATAAAAATCCTTAGTTATTTTGTAAATTATCTCCAATGCGAATCTGACCGCATCCTGAAGAATGGGGTTTTTGTTTTTTCAAGTTCTGCAGGCGCCATCTATGGTGGCTCTAAAGATTATCCTATATCGGAGAGAAGTTCTACAGCCTGCGTGAATGCTTATGGAAGGGGTAAATTAAAACAAGAATCAATAATTACAAGTTTGGCGAGGGACGGAAAAGGCGCTACTGTTCTCATCTACAGACTATCAACTCTATATGGTGTTAAGCAAGAAAATCATGTGGAACATGGGCTCCTGTCCACTCTATCCCGCAGTATTTATCGAAAACAATTAATTCATATCTACGTACCATTAGATACCATGCGTGACTTCATAAGTGCTGATGATGCTGCAAAAATAATTATAAAAGATGTGGCTTGCGTAGAATTATCATCGATAATTCAAATTAAAATTATTGCCTCAGAAACATCCACTTCAATAGCGCGCATTCTTACAATATTTAAAGCAATTTCGAACTGTAAGCCACTAATTGTTACTAGCGCTAATTTTTGGGGGCATGCATACCAAAATAACTTGGTATATAAGTCAGATTATCCCAGCTTAAAGCGTGAGGTCAAAACTAAGTCATTAGAAATTGGCATTGCAGAAATTCTTTCAGCGGAAAGTCTAAGGGCAAATTTGTGAATTTTATTCCGATAATTTTTGGAATTGCTGGTTTTTTTCTAATTGTGGGACCTCTGGCGCTTAATCCCTCCAATATTGCTTGGTTATCGGGAGGTTTTGATCCCACGCAACACTATCTTGGGTGGGTCTTTTTTCGAAATGGGCCTTGGACTTTTCCGCTGGGATTAAACCCTAATTTTGGTTTGGCAATAAGCTCTTCTATCGTTTATTCCGATTCAATTCCATTATTGGCGCTACTTTTTAAACCTTTTTCTTCTTGGCTGCCTGAAACATTCCAATACTTTGGTATTTGGCTGCTGATTTGCTTTATCTTACAAGCATGGTTCGCATGGCTATTAATGGGCTTAATTTGTAACAATAGGTGGCTCCAAGCCTTGGGCATGGCAATACTTGTTTGCTCACCGCCAATGTGGTATCACCTAGGCTTTCAGGTGGCTCTAAGCAGTCACTTCCTGATTTTAGTTGCTTTATATTTATTGCTTAAGCCTCGTGGAGCTAATTCGAATAATTGGCAATGGGTATTGCTAATTTGCATTACGGCATTAGTTCATTTTTACTTATTAATCATGATTTTAGCTTTCTGGTTTTGTGAGCAAATCTCTCTTGTCATCAAAACTCCAAAGTCCGACTATCAAAAATATATTATTTCTAGTATCGCTACGATGATGATGTTAGTAGTTGTAATGTGGCAGGCGGGGTATTTTGTTCTAGGAAATAATGGCATTACTACCAGCAATACTTACGGTATCGGAAGATTAAACTTATTAACTCCATTTAACCCCCTGCGCTGGTCATATATTTTTCCAGATATTAAATCGATTGAAAATATTTACGAAAATTTTAATTTTTTAGGTAGCGGAAATATATTAATGCTCGGTTTTACAGTGCCCATTTTATTAAAAAATTGGCGACAGATTATTACCCTAATGTCTCAATATTGGCCCTTATTTTTTTGTACCTTATTCTTTTTGTGCTTTGCCATATCGAATCAAATTTTCATCGGCACTTGGCATATAACAATTCCACTGCCAAACTCTTTATTGGCTTTAGCTAGTATTTTAAGAGCCTGCGGTCGTTTTTTTTGGCCAGTCTTTTATCTATTAATTTTATTTTCCCTATATCTCATTATTCGGTTTTATTCTAAAAAAAGCGCATTTCTAATTTTGACTATTTGTTTTTTTCTTCAATTGGGTGATACCAGTGCAGGTTGGCTTAGCCAGAGAAAATTTCTTATGCAGTCGGCAATAAGTCAATTTCCCAGCCCCCTACAAAATCCCTTTTGGGAAACTGCAGCCAAGCATTATCAAAATGTTGAGCGTACGTTATGGCCTACTCAGTTGATTCACCGTTACTACTTAGGCTGGATGACATTTGCCAGCTATGCAGCTACTTATCATTTGGCAACTAATTCAGCGTATCTTGCCCGAGTAAATGAAGAGATGATTACGAAGGGCAGTCAAAACTTTAGTCACCGCCTACAAAAAGGTGAGTATGATCCAAACACTTTATATATTTTAGAAGACGAAAAGGTAATCCCTGCACTACTTACGCTTAATTCAGAGCGGGACTTATTAGCTAAAATTGATGGTGTTAATGTTTTGGCCCCCAATTGGTATCAATGTAAAGATTGCCAAAAGATCAGCACTGATAAATGGCTTAATTTGAATACAATTTTTCCAACTTTAGGTGAAGAATTTTATTTTTCTAAGAATAGCGCTAAAAAATATCTTCTTGAAGTTAGCCAAGGATGGTCCTATCCTGAGGACTGGGGTATTTGGTCAGATGGCGAAACCGCGAAACTTTTTATAGCGCTGCCACCTAAAAAAAATCCTCGCATTCTTTCTTTGAAATTAAGGGCTTTTACTAATCAAAAAAATCCAAATCAAATCATTAATATTAGGGTAAATAATCAACAAATAAAGTCGATTTTTCTTGTGCGTCCCGATCAAAATAAAATCGATATACCAATTTCAGTAAATGATCTATTGAAAGGATCATTAGACATTGAGTTTCATTTTCAGAATCCTGTAAAGCCGGCAGATTTTGGTGGGGGCGATGATACTCGGCGCTTAGCTATTGGCCTTGAATCTGCAGTTTTTCATTAATAAAATTGAGCGTTCCTTTACAATTGGAATATGCGAATAGCCCTGCTTATCCCCACTTATAACGAAGCGATTAATATTGAGTTATTACTTAAATCACTCGCATCTACTATTGCAACCATTCCCCAGGTGCAATTTGACATCTTTGTCATCGATGATTCCTCCCCAGATGGTACCGCCCAAGTTGCCCTTGAGCTTAATCAGCAGCTTAAAACTGATCGTTTTCAAATTCAAGTGATTAATCGGGCTAAAAAAGAAGGTTTAGGAAAAGCCTATATCAATGGTTTTAAAACGATCCTGAGCTTAAATCAGCCACAAGATTTTGTCATGCAGATGGATGCCGATCTTTCGCATAGCCCAAAATATTTGCCCCAGTTTATCGACGCAATCAAGCAAGGAGCGGATTTTATCGTTGGCTCTCGTTATATTCCGGGCGGATCTGCACCTAATTGGGGTCTACACCGTAAAATTGCTAGTCGTGGCGGAAATTTTTATTCACAACTGATGTTAGGGAAAAGAATTACTGATTACACTGGCGGCTTCAATCTGTATTCAATCGAACTTCTCAAACGACTCGATATGCAATCGATCGAGCAAGATGGTTATGGATTTTTAATTGGCCTAAAATTTAAGGCATCAGTTCATAGCAAGAAAATTATTGAAGTACCAATTCAATTCATGGATCGTGAATATGGTAATTCAAAAATGCCGATATCGACTATTTTTAAAAGCTTTCTCTTTGTCACTAAAATGCGACTAAGTTATATGCTAGATCAATTTAAACATAAAAAATAAACTTTTGTTGCGATGAACTCTGCATCCGCACCTTTATCCTCCTTATTGCGCTATTGCATTTATTTTTGGGCGATACTCGTTTTACTCAATTTCACATTTTTTACCTTTAAAGACATTGTCATCGATACCTACCCTTTTAAAGTTGAGGCAGGCATTCAACAATCGCTAACTCCTGAATTAATCACTATGAATAAATTAGCGAAGGCAAACGATTTACATAGCTTTGCCGTCTCTAAGCCCCTCGATGAAATGGGCTATCTTGGTCTGCGTGCTGCTGAATTTTTATATCCTATTAGGCTTTCTCAAGATAGTTCTTCTCTATTTGCAACCAAAAATGAACTTGTTCCACTGGGCTGCCATCTTCTGGCTCAGCAGCAAAATATAGTTTTATATGACTGTCGTTAGACAATTGTCAGACACCCAATTACATCTTTGGGATAAAAATCCGCACAATCTATTGGTAAATGTTGCCCTTACGCTTCACTGCACCTTAATTGGAATTTACTTATTTTGGCTTCTCTCCCTACCGCCAGCCCTTTCAAGATTCCTTGCAATTAGCCTCGTGCTCTTGCTCATTCTCTCAAGTATTTGGTTAATTAAAAAAATTCAATTCACCTGGCCTTTGCTTGTTTTTTTCTTAATTGGTTTAGCAATTAGCTTAAGCACTGGAACCATTGGGTGGGACGCTAGGCTCACATGGTTATTTCATGCCAAACGAATTTTTTATGAAAATAATCTCTATGCTCAGCTAGATAATTACTCCAATGGCCATAATGATTATCCCGTTATCGTCCCAGCACTTGCTGCTTGCTTTGCCCAAGCGATTGGATATTGGAATGAAGTATTTCCCAAATCATCCTCGGTCTTTTTTATATTAGCAGCCCTCTGTGTTTGTACTTTGGCTTATGTCAATGCCACGGTTATCGTGCTTTTTCTGATTGCTGTCATTCACGTATGTGGTGAATATCTATTTAATGGCTATATGGATGCTATCGTTTCTCTATATTGCTGTGCAATTATCCTGTTATTACTTCTATTCTGTAATGTAGAAACGCGCTCTTGGATAAAAGAGCGCCCAATTAGCTTAGGACTATTACTCACTTTACTATTAAGCGTCTGTTTACTGATAAAAAATGAAGGCATGATCGCCGTAATTTGCATCAGTTTTTCCGTAATTTTTCTGGATAAAAATTTTCCAAGAAAAATATATTTTCTTGCTTTGGCGTGTGCCTTTATTTTTTATCTTTTAACTTGGAAAATGCCGTTAATTAAAGCGAATCTAACTAGCGATCTACTGGAAAGTGACTTAAAAAACCAACTCCTGAATCGACTACACGATTCCCATAATCTCAGTATTATTTTTACTGATTTTCTCAGCCATACTAGCTTATATTTATCTCTCTTGGGATTAACCCTTTTGATTCAATTTCGGCTTTGGAGACAATTCATTTTTCCAGTAATTTTTGTTACAAGCTACTTCTGTATTTTATTTTTTGTTTATTTATCCACGCCCTCAGATTTAATTTGGCATCTTACCGTTAGTAGTGAGCGTACTTTGATGCCAATTAATGTGACAATTCTAGGTTTTTGTATATATGGGCTACAAGAACCAAGTGCGCGTTTGGTTTCAAGTGCCAATCACCTCTTAATCAGTTGGTCATGGCAGCGTAATTTAATTGCCGGAATTAGCTTGTTGTCCGCCATCACTTTCATTGGTTGGTTAATACTTGAAAGCCCTCTAAAACTTGGGCAAACCATCTCCTTTGCAAAGCAGGGCAATGGCTTACCCTATCTTGAAGAGGTTGGCTATTCCGATAGAAGCGGTTGGGCTCATCCCGAGCAATGGGGTAGTTGGGCTATTGGCTACAAATCTACATTGCATTTACCCATCCCCCGTTTCCCGGCTGCACACACTTTAGACCTGGTAGTTCAGCCCATGCTAACGGATACTCGCCCAAGCCAAAGTTTCACAATTTGGATTAATGGGCGCCCATGGAAATCATTTACTGTCAGTAAATCCCCAGAAGTTATTGCGAATATTCCCGTCCCCTCCCTTTGGGAATCAAGGGCACCTTTGACCCTTGAAGTAAAACCGACCGATCCCGTTAGCCCAGCCCAATTGGGGCTTGGCACAGACACTCGCTTACTCTCAATCGGCCTCATTTCAGCAACATTTAACAAGTAAGCAAATCCATTTCTATAATGTCATTACTCTCTATGGCTAAATATTCCCTCAATTAGACCTATCTTGCTTAAGCTCAGCCTTCCAAAATCCAAAGTAATTATCGTTAATGTATTTTTTTTAACGCTTTTACTTTGTGGTTTCTTTATTTTTAAAAACTTTAGTATCTCTGCAGATGAGGAAATTGAACGGCGGCTTGGCGTTATTACCCTAAATTACTTAACTGATCTTTTTAATATCGCGCGTTTTCATGCTGACCCCATCCTAAATAGTTTTCGCTTTTGGCCCAATTTAGATCAATACCACGATAAGACCTATGGCCCTCTTTTTGCTGAGTTTTCTGTCTTACTTGAGCGACTTTTGCAAATCAATAGTGAACGTCAAATTTATTTTTTTAGGCACCTCCTCAATTTTTTGGTTTTTGTTGCTGGGGTTTTTTCACTTTATCAAATAGCTGCCCGGCGATTTAGCAGTTGGCAATTTGGCTTACTTGCAGCTCTATTTTTAGTACTTAGTCCGCGCCTATTTGCTGAATCTTTTTATAACTCTAAAGATCTTGTCTTCATGGCCTTTTTTACAATAGGCATTCAAGCTTCATTACAGTTTTTGCAGAAAAAAACATTGCTCTCGGCATTATGGGCAGGTCTAGCCATTGGCTTAGCGATGGATATTCGTACGATGGCGATTATTTTGCCCATGATGATTGCTGTATTTGGGCTCATTGATGCCGTAAAAAAATCCCCTCGGCATATTGCTTTACTGCGCTGGGGGCTGATATTCCTGGTCTTTATTCTTGTTGCCGCCTTAACTATGGTGGCATTCTGGCCATGGCTGTGGGCGGCACCTTTGAGTCGATTTATTGAAGCCTTATCCTTTTTTTCCCGTTTTGTGCGAATGGATATTTTTGGTCTGTATCAAGGGTCTTTATTGCGCTCAACTCAATTACCTTGGCACTACGTACCGGTTTGGATGGCTATCACTACTCCAATAGCCTATAGCATTTTGTTTCTCATTGGTGGAATTGGTATTGCCGTTAAGTTCATTGGCAATGGTTTGCAACTATGGCGTAACCCTGAAGAAATGCAAGATATTTTTTTTCTAAGCTTAGTGCTTGGACCAATTGCCGCAGTAATATTCTTGCAGTCAATTCTTTACGATAGCTGGCGTCATCTCTATTTTATTTATCCCGCCTTCCTATTGGTAGCTATTAGAGGCTGTACTATCGTTTGGGAAGCGCTAAAACAAAAACCTAGGTTGCAATGGTTTGCCGCTGCCCTACTTAGTATTAGCCTCATTAATACTGCCATCTGGATGATCCGAGCCCATCCATTTCAAAATGTTTACTTTAATATGTTGGCGGGCACGAATTGGAAAGAAAATTGGGAGGTGGACTATTGGGGCATGAGTAATCAAGCCCAGCTTGAATATATTCTTGCTCATGATTCTCGCCCCAAAATTACGATTCGCCCCGCTAGCTTCACCAATATTGGTCTAGCTTTTTACATGCTCAAACCACTGGAGCGCGCTCGGCTAGAAATGGTCAACGAGCTCGATCAGGCAGACTACCTCATTACCAATTACCGCTATAAAGATGAGGTCTTCGTTGCTACCAATGCTGACTTTAAGACCTATCATGATATTAAGGTCAATGATGAAATCATCTCTACAAGTTACAAACGCGCTCAAGAGTCCGCCGCCCTCAATCAAAACCCCTTAAAGCTCAACGTACCGGTTTTATTTGGGCAATCCCAAAGCGGTGTTGCATTGCTGCAGCGCGGCGGAGGCTGGGCAAGCCCTGAGGCTTGGGGAACTTGGTCAAATGGCTTTGCAGCGCGCCTTATTCTGCCTAAGGCACCGATAGGGGCCAATACCCTAAAAATCACTGCTAGGGCGATGATTCGCCCTGGAGTTGCCCAAACTGTCGCTATCAGCATCAATGGAAACCCGCTTATTAGCGCTCAATTGGATCAAGCAGAGGGTAACACCATCCTTAACCCCTTAAACGCAGCCTTACAGGCCTCTGATCAGTTAGAGATCAGCTTGCAGATACCTAACCCAATTAGGCCTATCGACCTAGGCATGGGAAAAGATGACCGGCTATTGGGTATTGGCCTGCAATCGATTGAATTCTTAAAATAGCCCTTCTTTTTTAAGAAAGAGCTGTTGCCACTACCTAGGGCTGACTAAAGGTAAAGCCCATAAAGCCTAGGGCAAGTCGCCTACTGTCAATCGGGTTAAGACCAATTTCTTTGGGGCTAATGGCATTAAAAAACCGCAAATGGATCTTCACATCTTTTGCCGCCAGTAAATCAGGCGTCGCTAGATTATCTAGTGTCAGCTGAACCTTGTTACTACCTCGATCTGTGAGTTCAACGATTTTTTCTGGACCGTTGTTAACGGAAATAGCCACCTTTTGCAAGGGATGCGTTTTGCCAACCAGTGCCTGAAATTCTAATTCCAATAGCAATGGCTTGGTAGTGAGCCGATTGAGTGGCAACGGTAGATCGAGCATGGCTTCATTACCAATCGACCAAGCACCCCAAGACTCTGGCTTACCCCAACCCCATAGTAAGGCGCTAGCTGCACTAGGGCTATTACCAAGCAGAACGTGCTGCCCCAGTAATATCGCCGGCGGTTGGCTTGGCAATACCTCACTTAACTCTACAGCTGCGCAAGCTTGGCATGAATACCAATTTGGCACAAAGATAATCATTTGATCTACTTTTGCTAAAAGATCTGTTTTGGGATTCATTTGCAATTGAAATAGACCGAGCCGATCCTCATTGACGATATAAATTGATTTAGGTGCAAACTGTCCATTGCTAATGTCATTTAGCCAGCGTTGGTTTTGCTGCTCCGTAGCAAGCTCATCCATGCGCGCAAAATAAACGTCATTAGTCTTGAAATGCCCTAGCATCGCAATGCGAACTGTCTTAGCCCAACTCCAATCTTGGGGAACGGGGGGCACAATTTTAATTAAATTCTCATAGTGCTTTGCGGCCAGGCCCCAAAAGTTGGCATTGTAAGTTCCTGTATCTTGACTTGTAATGTAATTTGACTCGCGCATATAAAAATCATGGCGCTTTGGGTACCAACCCACACTCGTATCCCCAATTTGCAAGGTAAGTGCGAAGGCGAAAATGGCAAGGGCTTTTTTGTGCGCACACCGCTGGATAATGAGGGTGATAGAAGCAAAGAGCATAAGGTAGTACAGCGGCCACATTAGCCGAGCTGAGGAGCGCCACAGTCCTAGAAAAAGCTTAAATCGATCGGGCATGGGAATCGTCAAACTCAGCCAAGGCCCAAAGCGTACTTCGTTTGAAAGCGCAATTAACGCCATGACAAAAATAGCGATGAGTAAAGGCCAATACTGCCTGACTTGATTTTGTATGTGTATGCGATCCCTAAAGCCCAGCGGTAGCGCTATCAAAAATAAGAGGCAAGACCCAAGACCCAAATAATTAAAACCTTCAAAATTGCGCCCCCAATCCAAGTAAAGCTCTTTGCCTGTTTTCATATCGCCAATAGAGGGTAGGATCCAAGACCAGCCTTTTGCATCAAAAAAACCTAAAAGATTAGCGCTACCTATCCCATAATTACCGCCACTGACAGCTGAGCCCATGACAAAATATCCTGCCTGCCAACAGACTAGGAAAACACAGATCCCAATGAGGCCAATTTGTAGCAAGGTGGTTTTAAAAAAGATCCTATAGCCATCATTTTTATTGCCTTGTAGATGATTGACATTGCAAGAATTGGCCAGCCATAAAAAAGCGACCATCGTTAGTAAATAAAAATGCACTAAAGCAGCAACGAGTAAAAGGCAAAGCCAATTGCCAAAAAATCGCAAACTGGAAATCGGCTCCTGACGAAAATTAAAATAAAGCGCAGCAAGAATTAAAAATTGACCTGCTAGCGAAGAATTTATGCCCATGCGCCATAACAAAATGGGCGAGAAGACAAAAAATCCCAGCCCCATAAATAAAAGCCAGTAGGAAGTCGTTACCAGTCGCAATAACTTCCAGGCAAAATACGCTTGCAAAATAAAGCACGCCAATGTCCACAAGCCAAAATACTGAAATGGCTGTGGCAATACCGCTGAAAATAACTTAAAAAAGATCGCTAAAAGCGGAAGGGAATCGGTAAATACAATTGAGGAATGACTGGTCATCCCGTAATTGGGATTTAGGCCAAGCGGAAAAGTCCAGGGGCCTTCCCGGTAAAAAACCCACCCCGCGTAATGCTGTAAAGGGTCGCCAAGCGAGAGCCATTCGACTCTGGCTGGATTTAAAGCAATCGGGCCAACAGTGAGGATAAATGCCAGTAGGCCCCATGCCAATGCGGCAAGAACCCCAAAGCGACGTTTAATCAAGGGCGCAAAAAAATGGGACATTGAATCGGGGCGCTCACGTGTAGTTAGGTCACTACCCTAAGAAATAAAGAGATCCTAGTTTAGCCTTTAAAATAGTGCCATGACCGTACCAGCCGATAACCCCAATAGCAAAGAACTGCAACCCCAAGGTATTTTTCAGCTATTAGGGCGACTCTGGCATCACCTCAGTAAGCGGCGCCAACATCAAATTGAACTCTTGATTGTGCTGATGATTTTGGCTTCCTTTGCGGAGATTTTGAGTATTGGCTCAGTCTTGCCTTTTTTGGCGGTACTCACCGACCCGAATCGCGTTTTTGGCCTACCCATTTTGCAACCCTTGATTCAAATCCTGGGCATCACAAATAGCGCTCAACTTATTTTGCCTCTGACCATTCTCTTTGGCTTAGCGGCTATTTTTGCTGGCGGGATGCGCCTACTTCTGTTGTGGACTAGTACTCGCGTTTCTTTTGCTGCCGGGGCAGATCTAAGTTACGGGATTTACGAGCGCACCCTTTACCAAGATTACGCTGTCCATATTTCTAGAAATAGTAGTGTTGTCATTGATGGTATCTTGATTAAAACCAATAGCATTATTTTTGATGGCCTGATGTCAGCCATCACACTAGTGAGCTCACTAGTAATGCTCGTCCTCATTTTAGGCGCCCTCATTTGGGTTGACCCACAAACTTCGATTCTCGCCTTTGTGGGTTTTGGCTTAATCTATGTCGTCGTTCTGTTGGCAACAAAAAAACAATTAAAAGAAAATAGTGCACATATTTCAAGTGAATCACAGCGCGTCATTAAAACATTGCAAGAAGGTTTAGGTGGTATTCGCGATATTTTGATTGATGGTTCACAAGAAGAGTACTGCAAAGCTTACCAAAGGGCTGATCGAATCCTGCGCCGCTCCCAAGGTAGCAACTCATTCATGATTATGGCGCCGCGCTTTGCAGTGGAGGCAATCGGCATGCTCTTTATAGCAGCGCTTGCCTACTTTATTACCAATGAAGGCACAAGTGTAGCTCGCGCCATTCCCATTTTGGGAGCCTTAGCTTTAGGAGCGCAGCGTTTGGTTCCCATACTGCAACAAGCTTATGCTTCATGGGCCTCAATTAAAGGTAGCCAAGGCGCACTAGTGGGATCCTTAGAACTCATGGATCAACCGCTCCCAAAGCACCTCCAACTTGCTACGCCTAAACCTATCGGCTTTCAGCATAGCATCGTCTTATCCAATCTTGGATTTGCCTATAGCCCTACCCTAGCGCCAATTTTTCAAGGGCTAAATCTAAGTATTGCCAAGGGATCTCGTCTAGGTGTGATTGGTGCTACGGGTTGTGGAAAAAGCACTTTGCTCGATATCATCATGGGGCTTTTGCCACCGACCACAGGGCAACTCATCATCGATGGAAAAAATATTGACGACTCAAATCGCCGCGCTTGGCAGCTCCATATCGCCCATGTGCCCCAAGCTATTTATCTTTCAGATTCATCGATAGCTGAGAACATCGCTTTTGGCGTGCCTTTGCAAAGCATCAATTTAGCAAGGGTGCGAGAAGCAGCGGCGCAAGCCCAAATTTTAAATTTAATTGATTCCTGGCCAAACGGACTAGATACCGAAGTTGGGGAGCGCGGGGTGCGTCTTTCAGGCGGGCAGCGCCAACGCATTGGAATTGCTAGGGCGCTTTATAAAAAGGCAGATGTGATTATTTTTGATGAAGCGACTTCCGCCCTTGATAATGACACTGAAGAAACCTTAATCCAAACGATTGCCAATTTAGATGCCAAACTTACCATCATCACCATTGCCCATCGCCTCACGACTTTGCGTAATTGCACACAAATTATCGAGCTCGAAAAAGGCGTAATTGTGCGCACCTGTCAGTATGCTGATTTGACGATCGACTAATCGCGCGAACGCTTTTTTAAAAATGAGCGCGTCCTGATTTTTTCTGACTTACCTTCAACAATTAAATTAAAGTACCCATTAGCGCCCTACAGCGCCACAACTTGCGCTAAGAAGTTTAAAAATGGCCTATTTTTTGTCGATTTGCGTCCTGCTTTTTGCTAAAAAAATAAAGCCTTTCAAGCACTTAGGTCAATTTGTTTTTTCATTTTCCTAAATGCTTAACTCAGTGCTTACCTTAGCGCTTACCTTAGTGCTTACCTCAGTGCTTACCTCAGTGCTTTCCTTAGCATCTTAATGCTGAACTACCGGTATTACGGCCTGCGTGCTTACTTGTAGATTAGCTAAACTGGTTTGCATTGGCGCTAGACTGACCTTTACTTTTGCATTTCGTGGCTTTACTGCCTTCTGCTTAGCTTTTCCGCTATCTTTGCTATTGGCCATGCCGTTACCTTTAGCATTACCATGGGCTTGCTGCGCTTGATTCTCACTCACTATGCTGTGCAAGATCCCGCTATAAAGTACGGCGTTTTTCTTCAGTCTTTCATAGGCTTGTAATTGCTTACGTAAATCCATACGCGCTTTCAGTCCTAAGCTTTGGTGATGCTCAAGACGGGAATGCTGCGCGGCTTGCAAATAAAACCAACTTTGTACATAAGGATGGACTAACTTACGAATGCTATCCCAGTGAGCATAAAAATAAGCTAGCTGATAGGCTTTTTCTAGCGCCAGCCAAAGGGCTTTGGAACTTTGTTGCCAAGCAGGATCCAGTGTATTAGTAGCGGTATTAATAATTGGGCGCTGAGCGCTTTCTTCAGCTTGGGTGCTTGCGCAGAAAAAGAGCTGTGGATACTGTTTATAAACAGCCACTAAATTAGGAATGCCCACATAGTTTTTTAAACAATCGTCGTATTGCGTACACACGAGCCGATAAAACTTTTTCTCAAACTGAGTTACTTTACTAGACAGATCAGTAAGCCAAGATGGAGCGCTAGCATGCAACTTTTCAGGAAGATCGGCAAATTGCGCGACCATTTGTGGGCTTAATCGCTCATAAATACTTTGTCTTTGCGCCTGAATGGTTTTATCGATGCGTTTAATTTTCCAAGCGTCTTCGGCAATTTCGCGGGCAAAGTGCCCTTGAATTTCATTTTCAGGATTGAGGCTTGCGATAATCTCGCGACAAAATCGCAAAAATTGGCGCCGATCTTCAAACGGCAATAAGACCTCTTTGGCAAATAAGCCATGCTGAAATGCGTTATATTGTTGTCCCATTTTCATCTCCAAATTCAATTAATATTGTGAATAAACTTACTCTGCATCTCATCTAAGCGCAGCTACTTCTGCTGCTTGGGCGTATAGGTCACTTGTACGTGCACCCCAAAACCTTCAAACTTGCGCACCGCATTTAAAATTAAAAAAAGTGACGTTGAGCTCGGGTTACCTTTTGATGAGAGCATGCGGTGAATACTTTTACTTGGAATGCCAGTATTCGTGGCAAGTACTTCATAGCCCATGGCGCCATTAATTACCACGCGCAATAATTTTTTGCCAAGCGCAAAATCCCCTTTAAAAAAAGCCTCCAAAGCTTGGTTATAAGTAGACAGCCGCATCTCAGGCGAAATTTTGACTAGGCGCCTAGATTCGCGAATGATGGTTTTTATTTCCTGCAACTGCATACCTTGCGCCCTTTTCGTATCTGCTCCAAAAACTTGCTTGGCTCTGCTCTGCCCAGCTCCGCCCTACCCGACTTTTAGTCAAAAACTCTTCTTGCCTAAATAGCTTTTGTTCTTGCTCTATTTTTTAATAGTAACATAATTAAAACTATTAAGTCAAATAAATTTTGGGCTTAGTAAGTTAGGCTTGGGAGCTGGGAATTACTTGAATTTGCCCGAAATTGCGCGGGCAACTCTGGACTTTGAGCCCATGGCGGGCTCAGATTTGATGGGTGGCTTACAGGCGCCAGCGAACGCCGGCCCCGGATTCAGGGGTACCGATAAATTCAATGCCGGCAGCTTCGAAAGTTCTTTTTATGGCTTCCAAAGTTTTAACGTGGGTCCCCGGTACGCCATCCAGCACCTCTAAACGCATGAGGGTAGAGAAACCTAAGCCCGATTTCTCGGCTAATTCCTTACCGCTCCACCTCAGCATTGATCTTGCTGCACGAATTTGGTCGCTTGTAATCAAAGAATTATTAATATATTATTAGTAATAATTACTAAATAAATAGTAATATTTTTTAAATAGGTATGAAAAAATGCTTAATAATCAAGATTTTACACAAGATCGCACGCAATTCATAGGCGGCAGCGATATTGGCGCTATTTTAGGTCTATCCCCTTACCGCACCCCCATTGATGTCTGGCTAGAAAAAACTGGGGAAGACAAAAGTAAGGAAGCTAATTTAGCCATGCGCTTTGGCAGTTTTGCTGAAGAATTTATTGCCAAAGAATATGCCAAGGCTACTGGGCAAAAATTACTAAATCATCCAAGCGCTATTACGCATCAAGAGCATGATTTTTTTAAGGCCCATATTGATCGGTTTATTTTGAAAAAAAATACCCCCCAATTCGATGATGATCTGAGTGACATTTTTCCGCCTCAATTTGCAAATCAAATCAATAAAAATTGGGTGGAAAGTCTTTTAGAGTGTAAGACCGCAAATCCATTTTCGCAAAGCCAGTGGGGGGAAGTAGGATCAGATCAAGTGCCCTTAGTATATTTATGCCAATGTGCTTGGTATTTAGCAATTACGCAAATGGAGCAAATGGATTTAGCAGTGCTTTTTGGCAATCAGGATTTTCGTATTTACACCATCAGACGAGATCTCGAATTAGAGCATCTCATTTTAGAAAAAGCCTATGCGTTTTGGGAGTGCAACGTGCTTAAAAAACAAAGACCGAATGTCAAAAACATACAAGACTGTCAAAAGGTATTTGCCAAAAGTGTAATCAATAAAAAGGTGGAGGTGAGTAAAGCGACTCTAAGCCATTTAACGCAATTACCGCTTCTGCATCAACAAGCACTCGCCATTGAAAAAGAAATTGACCTTATCAAACAAGCCGTCATGCAAGAAATGCAAGACGCTGAAGTACTGCTTCACGAGGGATTGACAATTGCAACCTGGAAAGCGCCAAAGGTAAGTCTACGCATTGATACCAAACGCCTACAAACGGACTATCCCGACTTAATTAAACCCTATCAGGCCCCCATAGCCAATACCCGTAGACTCGTTCTAAAAGAATTTGAGCTACGAGTTCAGTAAAAAACCCCAAATTAATCGGAGACTAAAAATGCATACCGCGCCACATACCGCATCAAATAACGCATCAAATACCACATCACAAACTACGCCCCATACTGCATCGATACTACAAACCCCCATTCAAAGTAAAGGGGCAAGCAAAAAAACTACTAAAAATAGTAACCCAAAAGAGGAGGGTTCTTGCATGATTGACGATGCATTAAGTAGCGCCTGTCAAGCCATTGCTATTAGCCCGCTTGATCTAAAAGCATTAATGGAAAAATTAAAATTAATAGAGGAGTTAGCTAGGCTCGCTTTTTTACGGCTGATTGAGCGCTACCACTTAGATCCATTATTAGGAGAAATCTCGGTATTTCTTAAAGAGAATGAAGCGAACCCCGTATATCTACCCTTAATTACGATTGATGGCTGGATCAAAATCATGAACGCCCAGCCCGCATTTCAAGGCATCACTTTTCAAGAGGCTCTTAGTGATGAAAATTCTGAGCCCTATTGGATGGAGTGCACTATCTTTCGATCAGACCGAATACATCCCATTACCGTTAGAGAATATTTTGCAGAAGTAAAAACCAATCAACCCATCTGGCATGAAATGCCCATGCGCATGTTGCGCCATAAAGTACTAACGCAAACCGTGCGTCTAGCTTTTGGTATCAGTATGGGTGAGCCCGCCAATCTCATTACCGAAGCTAGCAATATAAAGACCAAAAATACCGGTGGAGAGAAAAATCTGCTGGCGCCAGTAAATCTTGAAGCCAACTCAAAACCAAGAATGCAATTACTTAAAGAGCGGTTAATAAGCGCTTAATGAGCAGCCAAAATCAACTCAAAACAAGGGAAGGATTCATTAATATGGATTCTAATTGAGTCATCGTTGCTTGAATTGAGTAATGCTCTGAGACATATAATCTACCCTTGATACCAAGCTCTTTAAATGCCGGATCATGAAGAACGTGAACCAGGGTATCAATAAAGCAATCAAGCCCATCATCTTTCGAATAAATAACACCGCTGACTGACTGCGGAAAGTGACTCATGACATCGGGTAGTGGTGTAGAGATGACGGGTAAACCTGAAGCTAAGTATTGCAATATTTTGATCGGAATAATTTCCCGCGTAATCTCATTAATCATAAATGGGCAAAGGGCAATCGCAGCTAAAGAAAGATAAGCTGGCAAATGTGCGTAATCAATCATGCCGCAAGTAAATACACAATGTTGGGTGTGATTAGCAATAATCGCCTCTTGAATACCAGCGTCCGATGGACCAGCACCAATAATTAATAAGACAAAATGAGGGATTTTTACGCGAATAGCCTTCATTTGAGTAATTAAGCCCTCTAGCTGACTAAATGAATAAGTCGTTCCTAGAAAAACGCCAACAATGGCGTTTTCGGAAATACCCAAAGCGCGCAAAAGATCTTGATTAGGGGGTAGTGGCGAAAAGTGCTCTGTATCGACCCCATGATCAAGAATAGTGCATGGCGCGTGATTATGGCCAACTAAATCCTTAACGTAGCGCTGCATGCGAAGATTAGTCGCAAGTAAGGCTGTGGCTTTACTGTAAATTTTTTTTTCACCAGAGCGCAAAATCCAAGACTGCAAGGGATTCTTGCGTAATCGATGATAAGCATCTAAAAGACGATAAATAACGGGGACACCGAACTGCTTAGCAAGATCTATTGTATTTGTGCCATTAATAAAAACCGAATACAAAAGAATGACATCAAATGCATTGCCTTGTAATAATTGCTTAAATTCTTTTGCAAATCGGTACCTAGCCCACAATATGCCGAAAACAGGAATTGGAGCATGAGGTAGACTAATTAAATGAATTTGAGCGAGACCAGTTCTACTAATCCATTGTGTAGTTAAAGCGCCATGATTTTGTTCATCAAAATCAAATACTGTTATCTCATGGCCTAGCGCTGCTAAGCGCTCGGCAAAATCTTGATACTCATATACAGGTTTATTGAGGTAACTGACCTCATGAATAATGGCGATTTTCACAAATGAACAGTTATAGCTAAAAAAAGGATTAAGATAAAATTGATAAAAATCATTTATAACAGTCAATAAGCAAGGAATGTCTCATATAATAAACTAACCCCAATAAGCATATTGTTAATTACTCTTTTTCTATAATCCGCGAAATTTCTTATCAAAAAAATGATAAACAAAAAATTTTTTACTAACTATTACTTAGAGCTATCCAATCTTTTAATGACTGTAGATTTTGAGGCATTAAATAACTTATCTGATGCCATTAAAAATGCTCATCAACAAGAAAGTAAGATTATCTTGGCCGGTAATGGGGGAAGTGCTTCAATTGCTAGTCATGCTGCAGTTGATCTGACTAAATCCTCAAAAATTAGAGCAATTAATTTTAATGAGCCCAATCTCATTACCTGCTTTGCCAATGATTTTGGTTATGAGCACTGGATATCTCAAGCCCTTATTGCCTACGCCGACAAAGGAGATTTGATTATTCTTATTAGCAGTAGTGGGCAATCAAAAAATATGATCAATGGCGCGAAAACTGCCAGTGAATTAGGCTGCAAAATCGTTACTTTTTCAGGTTTTTTAGAAAATAACCCCCTTAAACAGTTAGGGCATATCAATTTTTATGTAAATTCCACCTCATATAACTACGTAGAAATGGCTCATTACATTTGGCTTCTTTCAAGCATTGACCTTGTTAGTCAAAATCAAAGCCAATAAAAACTAAATGAGAGCCCTATTATTAGCTGCTGGCCTAGGAACTAGGCTTGAAAAGCTTACCAACGATCTTCCAAAATGTCTTATGCCAATAGGAATGCAGCCTTTACTGGCCTATTGGATTAATTCTCTTCGCGATATTAAAGTACAACAAATTTTAATTAACACTCATCATCATGCAAATTTAGTTGAAAACTTTATACAGTCCTTAAATTTAGGTACATTTATACTACTTAATAACGAAAAAAAACTTTTAGGTACCGCTGGAACAATCCGTAAAAATGCTAATTTTTTTAATAATGAAACTGCCTTAGTAATACATGCCGATAATTGGTGTCAATGCAATTTCAATGCTTTTATAGAATTTCATAAGAAAAACAGGCCTTCTCAATGCCTAATCACAATGATGACTTTTGATTGTCAATTTCCAGAATTATCTGGAATAGTAGATCTAGATGACGAAGGTGTAGTAATGCAAATACATGAAAAAGTTAAGGGAACTAAATCTATTCTCGCAAATGGGGCTATTTATTTACTCGAGCCAGAGGTGCTTGAATGGATTATCCAAAACCCCCAAGTAAAAGACTTTAGCACTGAAGTATTGCCGCATTTTTTAGGAAGAATATCATCGTGGCATAACACAAATATACTAAGAGACATAGGATCTTGGAGAGGCCTAAATCATGCCCAAAGCGATCCGAAACCAAAGTTACCTAATAACGTACCACCTCATATCATTGATTTGATGAATAGCGTATTAAAACAAATAAGATATCTTAATTATGAATAATTTTAGGGATCTTTTCTATGTTATCTTCCGCCGCCATCAATTCTGACTATAGAACCGGGCATAAAGCTCGAATGATTGGAGCACATGAATGCAGCAAGAATAGCTATCTCATTAAGGGACCCCATTCTCCTAATGGGTAAGTTATTTGTAAAATACTCTTCTAATATAGGAGAATTTTCTTTTTTTAATTTGCCATAGTATCTATCTTCGATATCTATTAAGCCTGGTGCTATGGCATTCATAACAACATTATTCTTGGAGATAGTTTGACTAACAGCCTTTACGTATCCCTCTAGGGCATATTTAGCCGAAATATATGGTGCATACCCCTGATTTGATTGTGTTGATAGTGTGGATACATGAAGAATCCTACCCCAGTTTTTAGACAACATTTCAGGAATTAAAAAATTATTTATTGAAATAGCAACCCCAAGATTGAATCTCCAAACTTGCTCCCAATTACCAACTAAACTAAAAGGATTTTTAATTTGCAAAGACCCGCCTAAATTATGCACAACAATATCTGGACTTATTTTTTCTAATGCCAACTTATTAAGTAAGGTGTCTACGCCTGAGTTATCCAATAAGTCCAAACTTATAGCAAAATGTTTTTTATACTCACCTGGCAAAATAGATATCAACTCGTGTAATGCATTCTTATCTCTAGATACTGCTATGATAATTGCTCCTTCTTTTGCTAATTCCCGACAAATTGCCTTCCCTAAATTTTTACTAGCTCCAGTTATTAAGGCCACCTTATTTTCAATTCCTAAATCCATAGACCTCCCTTAATAGCTCATCAGATTGAAGCTGAATATTACCTAACCTACTTACTTGAATTGCAGCTGCAATCGAGCCAATCAAAGCCGATTCCCAAATCGTGGCCTTTAAAGCTAAACACAATGACGCAGTAATTAGAAGGGAGTCTCCTGCTCCTGCAACGTCTTTTGGACTAGAATTAAGCGCAGGCAATCTATCAGTAACCCATGGGCTTTTAATTGAAAAGGCAGTTTGAATTAATGCCCCCTCGCCACCTAGTTTCAGAATAATATTATTTGCATTTGATTCTATGCGAAGCTTTTCAGCTAAAACTACCAAGCCTGTTTCAAAATCCCTTGTACTTAGTCGTGCTTCTCTTTCTGTTGGTGTGATTAAATCCATATTTAAAAATCTTCCAATATTACCTACTTGTGAAGATGATTGGCTATCGGCTGCACACAATATTGAATTTTCCTTAGCAATTAGAGTTAGTCTATTGACTAAATCTTGGGGCAAACAACCATAATTAAAATCAGAAAAAACTAGCAGATCAGTTTCTTTGCTAATGTTGCTAAATTCTTTACAAATTAAGTCTTGAATTTCCAAAGAAAGATTGCCTTGATGTAAATGACTAACTCTTAATAAAGTCTTCCCCTGACTTCTAAACCGTTGCTTATGAGTTGTTGGCCTTTCAGAATCAGAGAATATATTAAAATTAACATTTGCTTTTTTTAATTCTAATTCTGCAAAATTTTTATTACTATCATCTCCTGAGGCTGATATAAATGTTACTTTAGCCCCAACTCCGGCCGCATGTGCCGCAACAATGCCAGCCCCTCCAATAAACTTCATACTACTTATTGGAGATACAACCAAAGTGGGATCTTCTTGTGACATTCCCAACGGCTCACAGGTTATATATTCATCAACAATAAGATCGCCAATTATGCATACCCTAATTTTAGAGAAATTTTTTATTAAATTAATTAATCTATCTTGAGTAATATTATGATTTTCAATAAAGTCTTTTGGACTTCTTATAGAGTGGTCAAGGTAAGAGTTAAATTCATTCTTAATTAAATCTAATGAGGAAAATAATGCCTCCCCAGAACTAAAGACCAACCGACCTCCATATTTTTTTATAGCGCCTAATTCAGGGTTTGATTTCGTTTCGAATTCCTTGCCCTTTACTACGATACTAGGCTTTATTTTTTCGATAACAGCTTCAATTGATTCGTCAATTAAAATTACCTCATCTACTAAGCTATTGGACTCTATTGCCTCGATTCGGTAATTCTGAGGAATATGTGCAGCAGATCCGGCCATTCTGTCACTTAAAACACCAACTATTAAATGATCCCCACGCTCTTTAGCAAATTTCAAGAATCTCAAATGCCCCGGATGAAGAACATTAAAGGCGCCGAAAACAAAGACATTAGTCATTTATTAATTAATAAAAATAAGTTTAGGCAAAGGTTCAATCCAGGTACCGCCTATTGATAAGTAATCAGCATGCCGATTTTTAATTGAATCAGCATGCTGCCAGGATAATATAAGTATATAGTCAGGGAATTCTTCAAAAATTTTCTCAAAGGAGTACACCGGAATATGCAACCCCGGGGAAAATGTATTTTGTTTTGCTGGGTTATCATCCACAATATAGTCTAGATACTTTCCCAAGCCAAAGTTATAAATTAATGTAGTTGTACTGTGCGAAGCCCCAAATCCAACAATTTTTTTATTGGAATTCTTCAATTCATCTAATGATGAACAAAGTATTTCGCAGCTTCTTTTAATCTCGAAATCGAATTTGTTAAAAAATTCTAATGTATTTACTTTTTTTTCTAACTCCTCTTGCAAAATTAGATCCACATTTTTCGACACCTTATGTGGTCCTCCGATTTTTTGAGAAATAATTCTAAGTGATCCCCCTTTGGGCGACTCTTTTTGGGCGCTGATAATTTCTAATCCAGACTTTAGAAATAATTTTTTTAAGACTCCTAAAGTGAAATAAGAAAAATGTTCGTGATAAATATAGTCAAACATTTTTTTACTAAATTGATCAGGATGATAACCTGTTTGAACAACAAAAATACCGCTAGGATCAAGTAAATCCTTAACATTTAATGTGAATTCAAATAAATTATCAACATTTGCCAGCATGTAATTTGCAGTTATTAAATAAGGGAGGCCATATTTTTTTGCAATTTTTTCTTTAGTGCTTTGGTCAAAAAAATTATTTATAGTTTCTAGCCCGTTTAAGTTTGAGTATTTAGCAATTTCAGCGGCCGGCTCAATTCCAAGGGGAATAAGGCCGCATTTTTTAAAGGCTAACAACATAGATCCATCATTGCTACCCAAATCTAAAGCAAGTGAGTTTGGTGGGACTAAAAATTGATTGATAAGAGAAATTACATAGTCTTCATAATGACTTTTAAGCCCAACAGTAACATTACTTTTATAAATGTAATTTTCATAACTCAGATTTGGGTCTACTGAATCAGATAAAAATAAATAATCACATGCCTTACATTTGATCAACTTTAAAGGGTAAGTTGGTTGGGCTATTGATAAATATTTCTTTGGTAAATACTGATCTTCTAGGGGAGTATCAGTAAGATGCAGGACAGAATCAAAGTCATTAGCGTCACAAATTCTACAGTTTTGAGCATGCCTAATAAGATTTTTTTCCATTGTGTATATTTTTTAGGGTAGAACTATTTTACTTTTTAATATTGAATTTAGGAAAATATGTACTATCCGCATTAAAGGGGCCATGCGTAACTTCTTTAAATACCAACCATTCGGAATGAATTTTAAAGGTATGAATCTGATTTTTTGGTATTTTATAATAGAAAACCCGACCCGACTTTAGTTCCCCCATTTGTATTTTTTCTATAACTAAGCCTTTCCCGTCATAAAATACTAAGTCTGCTTCTCCTTCAATTATGTAAATTGACTCTTCTCTGTCTAAATGGGCGTGTGGTCTTACATAATAGTCACGCACATGGATAATAATCATTTCATGAACTACTTCATAAGGATTAGAATGCATGCATATTCGAATTTTCTTATCAGGATTTTTTAATGCTAGCGCTTTTAATTCATCGATATTTTCTAAAGATAGACTGATTCTCTTTTCAGAGGGATATAAAACCTCCGGGGAAATTGCTAAGAAATTTTTCATAAATTAGCTATGTCAGTACTATCACCGGGAAAAATAGACGCAAATATTCCCCCATCTTTAGTAAATTGCTCATGTTTTTTTATAATATGTTGCTGATGGACTGAGTTTAATCCAAGTAAGCAAATATCAATATTTTTTTTATTTAGCTTACTAGAGCTAAATATTGGAACACAAGCGTCTGAAGGCATGTAATATTCTAGTTTATTCAGGTCGTCATCGATTGCAAATAAAATTTTGCTACCAATTCCTAATGTTGAAGTAAAGGCAACAGAATAATGTCCCGCGCCATAGATTGCAACCCTCAACCCCTTAGCTTCAATCTCCTGAAATTTTCTCATTAATATTTTTTTTCTTTCATAATATTTTTTTCCATAATCTATAAAAATATCAAAAAAAATATTTGGATCTTTAAGCTCCCATAACTCATGGCTGCCCCCATTTAAGTCTCTTATTATTGCGATAATACAATTTTCATTTGAATATTCCTCCTCATAAAGCATAATTATTTCAAATCCACAGCTAAGTAGAAAATTTTTAAATAGATCTTTTGTAAAGTAATATAGGTGCTCCTCCCAAATCATTGTTAAATCCCCACTTAATAATGACTTTGTGCTATCTGGGAGCTCAAATACTATATATCCTCCTGGTTTTATTACTTTCCTTACAAAATTTACAAAATTCATGATGTCAAAAGAATGTTCTATTACATGGCGAGCAATAAAAACGTCTGGCGCATAATGTCTTTTTTTTAAATTAAATAAAGACGTGTTATCTAAATGCGCTTGAAAGGTCTCAATGCCGGCATTTTTCTTACTTACACCTAAATCAATTTTAGGGTCAATCCTCCAACTGTTGAGATACCCTAAGTTATTAATTCGCTGTAAAGTACTATCATCCTTAAAACTATACGCCCCAAATACTGAATCTTTACTTATCCCTGGAAGATTCAAAATTTCTGACACCATTTTATCTAAATGTTTTTCAGGCTCAAAAGCATTAATCCAAGGCACTCTTGGCCTAAGTTCTTCACATGGTATATGTGGATCTAACCTAATTAGATTTAATTCATAATCTATTTTGATTCCTAAGTGATAAATAGGTGGCCTTATTGCCGCGTCGCGAGGAATATACCTATTCGAAATAGGTTGTTCACTTAATAGTATTGTATCTTGGCTCATGTCATGGCCATTTTAAAGCTTTTGCTTCAATGGTCATTTTTTTTAAACCTGCCTCTAGATTCGTAAACTCAAATTCTTCACCCATTATTGACATTAAATAATCTGGCTTAAATCTAACATTTACTTTATTTTGCGTGCGCGTAGACATAATTTTTGTAATGCTTGGAAATAAATTATTAATTTCTTGGAATACTCTCTGAAAAGAATAACTATTACCACTTACTACATTGATAGGCCCGCTTTTTACTTCCTTATAAACTAAGGCTAGAAGCACACTGCAAAAATCATCTATATATATAAACTCTCTTAATTCCTCGCCATCCCCCCAAATCTGGATCTTTTTATTTAAAAAAGCAGATGAAAGAAAGCCGGACGGTCCATATGAAAATGAAGTATCCTTAATTCCATAAATTAATGGGGGCCTCAGAAAAAGATATTTTAGCTGCTTGTCTAGGCAAATTTTTTCTACCAAATTTTCCATATACATTTTATGAACTCCATAAAATGTTCTTGGTAATAGCGGTGAACTTTCCGTTAATGCTGAATTATTTAATTCAACATCATATACCTCTGCAGAACTTATATAAATAACTTTTATGAGTTTATTTGTTTTCAAAATAAATTTAGAAATATTTTCTGCAATATTATTATTTTTTAATAATATTGCAAAGCTATCACCAAATTGTTTTTTTATGCCAGCGCAAACAATTAAGGTAACATTTTGCGGCAAAGATTCATCTAATATAGTTAAATCTTTATCTTCTAAATTATTTTTTTTGAAGATATTTGTTGAAAATACTTCTAAATCTAAATCATTTATTTTTAAATATTCTAGAAAAGATGCCCCTAAAAATCCTGAGCTACCAACCAATAGTATTGATTGCTTTAACATTTCCATTTTAAAACTTTGATTTTTTATTCAAAATAGATAAATTCATAATCGCCAATATATCCTGCCTCATTAAAGATCCAAATCCATTCTTCTTTACTAAAAAAAGATTTGCATGTTAACGCCCAACACTGTAAATTAAATAATTCTTTTTCATTTCTATAGCTCTCAACCATGATAAAAGCCTGTTTACCTATTTTTTGTATTTGATTCAATGTTAAATATAGATCGTAAATTGCTAAATTATGTAAAGTTGCTAAAGAAAGAACTAAATCAAAATATCCCTCTGAAAATGGTATAGGAGCTGTAACAGATTGATTAATAATCTTTGATTTAACCTCTTCTTTTGCATTTTGAATTGCATATTTTGAATTATCAATCCCTACAACATTTAATTTCGGCTCTATTAAAAGCATTTCGTAAATTAAATAGCCTTTTCCACACCCTAAATCTAAAATATTAGATTCGGGGCCTAATTTATAAATTTCAATAAGTCTTCTGGCAAAGTCTGACCATCTTCCTGGAATATATTTATATCCCCCATAGCCATAGCGCCTTTCTCCATCCCAATAATTAAAATCATACTGGGATGCTATATTCATACAATGAGGCTTATCATCCATCATTCTTGAAAGATAATCTCGTTTACTAGCGGTATGTAATGGGGTAATTAAGTTAAGAAGTTTACCCATAATTTTCAAAATTTTTCTGGCAAAAAGGTAGAATTTTTTCTAGCAAAATAATTATCTCAATTCTTTCTATATCGTGTTCGCTATGAATAGCTAATCTTTCGCAAGCAAAATGTATAGATTTTTCTTTTTTTATAATTTCTTTAAAAATAGCAATCCTATGTTTGTGATTAGCTGGCATTTGAAATAATGAATAAGCAACTATTCCGTCTATTTCAAATAAGTTATTAGTTAAATGCTCTAGGATGAGGTAAGAGTCTTTCATTGCATACTCTGTTGCACTCAAAAGGTATTTATAGTCATTCCTTAAGCAGTAATCTCTAATAACAATATTTTGTATATGCTGTGGCGTTCTGCCTCCATTAACCTCCCTACTTGAAATATATCCTTGATACTTTTTCATTTAAAGGAAGGGTATTTATAAGATAGTCCGTCTATTGAGGCTGGCTTTAAGGTAATTGGTTCAAAAAATTCTCCATTTTTTTTATCCCCATATGGAGTAAATACGCCCTTAAAACGACAATTCATGGACCATCTAGTTTCTGCCTCTTTATTAATTCGATTGCCGTGAGGCAAAGACTGGTTAAAAACTAATACCTCACCATAATTAATGTTAAGCCACTTAATATCTGGTTCATAAAATTTATATAGCGCTTCACTATCGCTGATAGAATGTTCTTTGAGATTCTGTGCTCTTGTTGTATAACTTTTTTTTGGGACTATATACATAGATTTTGTTCTATAGCAATTTACTAGAGGCAGCCAGACTACAACCTCAAATGGCGAATCCCCAGACCATGTGTCTGCATGAACAGGTAATAAAGAACTAGAGTCTCCTGGCAACTGAATGCTAAGATTTATATTTAGTTGCATTGCCAATTCATTTGATACTAATTCTTCTAATAATGGCTTTGCCAGTAAAAAATAATTAATTCTAAATTCACTATCAGCATTAATTTCTTTAATAATTTGTAATCGAAAATCATTTAATTCATTAATTTTAATAAACAAATGTGAATTATCTAAAATATTTTGATTATAATCACTGGGTATTTTTTTGCCTAGAATTTTTCTCACTACATCTATGATATTTTGCTGAATTAATGCTAATCTTTTGTTATCAGAAACATTTCTTATAATATATCCCGTTTCTAAATATTCTTTGGATAAGAGTGAATCATTATATTTTTCAAACATAGTCATCTCTCTAAATTTAAAAGCATTTGATTTACCAAATTTTCTGGTGTTAAACCCCAATAACGAAATAAGTCATTTTGACTACCATATTTATCGCAAAACTTGTCAGGAATGCCAAGCCGCCTAATCCTATTACATAAATTTGGCTTAAAATCGTTACAAAGCTCCAATACTGCACTTCCTAGGCCGCCAAATCGCACATGCTCCTCAACTACAATGGAGATGCCTACTTTTGGTATCCACGTCTCAACAAGCCCCCTGTCGAGAGGCTTAACTGTATGGCAATGAATCACTCCAATTTGCAAACTATGGCTTTCTAAAATTAACCTAGCGGCCTCTAATGCAACTTGAGTAGTAACTCCTGTTGTTATAAAAAGACCATCTACGGGCTCTCGCATAACAACTAATTTACCAATTTCAAAATTTCTACCTGCTCCATACTCACTTACCCGAAGATCTCCACCTTTTGCCAGCCTAATATATAGAGGGTGAGGCCAATTATGCGAGGCTTTAATGACATGTTGCATTTCATTTGCATCACAAGGAGCGATAACGGTCATATTTGGCAAATGTCTCATTAGAGAAAAATCCTCTAATGCCAAATGTGTAGCGCCAAGAGGAGCATAAACGCCACCACCTCCATTAGCAATTAACCTAACTGGTAAGTTTTGCTGGCATACATCGATCGCTACTTGCTCATAACATCGCCTGGTTAAAAAAGTTGCGATCGTATTAACATATGGCAAAAATCCATCCATTGCTAAACCAGCTGCCATGCCAATAATGTGCTGCTCGCTAACCCCTTCCATAAAAAACTGCTTGGGATATTTTTCCTTCATTTCAGACAAAACATCTGCACTCAAATCTGAGCCAATAAATAATATATTTGAGTCCAACTTGGCAAGCTCATAAATTCCATTTAATGCTGCTTTTCTCATAATTATTCTAACGCTTTATATAATGAGGCAATATCATTTGCATTCAGGCCGGATTTATGATGCCACTCAGCCACCCCCTCAGCAAATAAAATACCTTTACCTTTAATAGTATGGCAAATTATTGCAGTTGGTCTATTTTCATCTAATGGTAATTGAGAAAGCAAAACAAGAAGATCATCAATATTATGTCCATCGACCTCTGACACAGCAAAACCAAAAGAACTCCATTTATCTAATAACGGCTCTAAATTCAAAACCTCTGAAACTTGACCATAAGATTGCAACTTGTTGTAATCAATAAAAACAGTAAGATTCGATAATTTATGTTTTGCAGCCGATAATGCGGCCTCCCATATAGACCCCTCATTAATTTCTCCATCCCCCATGATTACCATAATTCTGGTTTTTTTATGGCTTAGTTTTGCCGCTATAGCCATTCCAACGGCTAAAGATAAACCATGTCCTAATGAACCAGTCGACGCCTCAACGCCAGGGACCTTTAGTCTATCTGGATGACCCCCAAGGATCGAATCAAATGCACAAAAAGAATCTAACTCCTTTAGGTCGAAGAAACCCTTATCTGCTAAAATCGAATAAAGAGCAAGGCACCCGTGACCCTTACTCAAGATCAATCGATCACGTTCAGGCCAGTGAGGGTTTAATGGGTCGAACTTTAAAAATGAGTCATAAAGAACTCTTAAAATTTCAACTAAAGACATTGACGATCCAATATGCCCCCTACCCCCGCCTTCAAGCGCCCTAATAACCAGACTTCTTAAATATTTAGATCTATTATCCATAGGGTCCTATCAAATTCATCTAAGACAGATTTACGTTATAAGCGGCAAAATAAATATCAAGAAAAAGTTATTTAATTACCGTATTATTATTAAATATATCCAAATTTTTCATAGACAATTGTAACTTAAACTTAACAATACTAAAATATGCAAAATAGTCAAAATCTAGAAAATGGATTTATCATTGTTGATGCGGAAAATTTTGGGGCTCTTACAAAATTACAATCACAAATTTACGCTTTAACCAAAAAAATATTTCAAATTGAAGAACCAAATCCAAGCGTAGGATTTAATAATTTTCATAAATTAATTAATATAAGCGATGCAGAATTAAATTCGAAAAGGCTAGAATTAATAAAAGAAATTTCATCAAAATGTAACGCTAGCGAGCTAATTTTTGAGGCCTTTGAGAAACAAATAACTTTCCTACTTGGTGCAGATATACTTGCACAAAAAAGTACTAATCTTGTTTTACAACCCCCGGGAGATGGCAACCCATCTGAATTACATCGAGATGCGCCTGCAAATTCTCCATACGAAATTGTTGTCTGGGTACCTTTGGTTAATTGCTATAAAACAAAAGCAATGTATATCTTAGACTCTAATAACTCAAAAAAAGCCATCAAATTCCTAGACGATAATATTAATAAGTGGGATGAATTTGAAAAATTAGCTAAGTCTTTATCTATAAATAAAAATATAAATTTTGGGCAGGCATTAATATTTTTTACTGGATGCTTGCATGGTTCTGAAGTTAACTCAGAAAGCGAGACAAGAGTTAGTCTAAATATTCGCTATAAGAATTTATTTAGTCCTAGTGGCCTTAAAAATTCACTACAATTTTTCTCGCCCATTAGAATTTCTTCGCTTACAAAACTAGCGTCGACTTTTGAATACAATGAGACGCTTAAATGAATAAATTATATTCTTGGGTTGACGCTACATTTCCTGCGCCCCAAAATGAACAACATTTAATTATCCAAATTAAAGCAGACCTACTAAATAGTAAGATTATTTTTTACGGATCAGAAGATCCAAGATTTGCTAAGGAGCAGCCATTTATCTTGACAAAATTGTTACGCACACCAAATATAAATGGGGTTATTTTTTTTACTTTTGACCAATTTTGTTATTCAGATAAATTTAATTTGAAGCTTCTTAATAATATAATTATTAATAACCTAAGCATTCATTTTGCAAGAGAAAATTTATCTTTTTTTTCTAGTACTGATTTAGAAAGATATTATCTTCAAATGATTTCTTACTTCAATAATTTTCAAAGAAATAAGCAAGATATTTTCGAAATCTCTAAGCAGATTTAAATATTATAGAATTAGTTTATGAAAAATAATATACCGTGGTGGAGAACTAATTTTGCACAAAATGAATTAAATAGAATAATTCATTCGTTTAACCATGAAAATATCAGTCAAGGGCCTGTAACAGCATTGTTTGAAAAAGCTATTGGAGAAGCTATTGAAGTTGATCATGTTATAGCAACCTCGAGCGGTAGTTCGGCGCTTCTTATGGCCCTAATGGCAATTGGCATAGGTCCAGGAGATGAAGTGATTCTTCCAAACAGAACATGGATCTCTACAGCTCATGCAGTTAGCATTTTAGGTGCGAAGGTGGTTGTGGTTGATGTTGAATTTGATAGGCCTATTATAGATGTTAGCCTAATTGAGGCTAAAATAAATTCAAATACAAAAGCAATTATTCCTGTTCATATGAATGGGAGATCTGCAAATATGCATAACATTATTAAATTAGCCAAGAAATATAATATAAAGGTAATTGAAGATGCAGCTCAGGCTTTTTATTCAAAAGGCTCTGGTAGCTATTTGGGAACAATCGGTGACATTGGTTGCTTTTCCCTATCTAACGCAAAGATTATTTCCTCTGGCCAAGGGGGTTTTGCAGTTACTAAGAACAAATATTTAGCAAATAAAATGCGTGCGATTAGAACTCAAGGTGTAGAAAACGTAAAGGATCCAAAAAAATGGGCTCAGTTAGGGTTTAACTTTAGATATACTGATATATTAGCCTCTATCGCAATTGAGCAGTTAAAAAAAATTAAAGAAAGAAAAAGGATTTTAGTAAATCTTTATAATGATTACTGTGAAAATTTTAATGGAACTGAATTTAAAATAATTCCTGTAAATTTAGCCTCTGGAGAAATTCCTATATATACTGAGTTTCTTATAAGCAATAGAGATAAATGGATATCAAGGCTTAAAGAAGTAAATATTGATACTCGCCCATTTTATCCGAGTATAAATGATGCAAGATATCTAAATATAAAGAAAGAAAAATTTAATAGATCGTTAAATTTTCATAGGCATGGAATTTATTTTCCAAGTGGTCCTGGTCAAGAAAAAAATGTGGCGTCGAAAGTATTGACGTCGATCTTAAAATTAAAGAAATAAAAAAGTTCTATTTGTCTAGTCTTTTCTCGATAAATCTTTTTGAAATAACAAATGGCCAGTAACTTTTGCAATATCCAAAAGAAACTTTCGATTCAGTGAACTCCCCACAATATGATCTTCGGGTATAAGATCAAGATCCATAATCTTATATTCTGTATTTAAGCGCATTAGCTTAACTAAAATTTCTAAATTAAAACCCCAGTTAGAAGAAATAATCTCTATATTTCTTAGCCTCTTAACTGGATAGATTCCAAGAGAATTTATATCCTTTACATTTAACTTAAATAAATTTTTAAACAAATAAAAAAAAGATTTTGAAATGAAATATCTTAATTTTGATCTTGCAACTTTTTGATTTGCTCGATTAGTTAATATAAGCTCACTGGTGCCTATAGAACCAAAAATAGGGATTAATGAGTCTGGACTACAGGCTCCGTCACCAGGAATTAGGCAAATATAGGCATACTTTGAAATAGAGATACCCTCTCGAAAAGAAGCAGCTAACCCTAAATTTATATCATGTGTAACCAAGCTTACCTTATCAAATTCAAGTTCAAGTTTAGTCGCAATATGATTTGTCTGATCGCTACTGCCATCATCAAATATAATTATTTCATATTCTTCCAATATATTGTCAGAAATACGTATAAGATCTAGAATAGTATCTCTTAATTTCTTTTCCTCATTAAAAGCTGGAACAATGATAGTTAATTCACGTTTTAAGTATTTGCTCATTTTAATTCTTAGAATTTATACATGAAATTCATTATATATTAATTACCTTTAATTACTCTCTTGCTAATATATGAATAAAATAGTTGTTTTTGGCTTTAAAGACTCTCTAGTTGGGCAAGTGGTAAATTTTATAAAAAATACTACAAATTATGAAATTCAGTATTTTATTACCCCTAATGATTTTCCCCAGATTGAACTTGAATACGAACATGCAAGAAGACCTAATAAAAAAACTGAATTTATCGAAAACAATCAAATTTTTGGGAAAAAAATATTTTCGGAAAAAAATTACATTGCACAATTAAAGATGGATGGCATTAATAAGGTATTAGTTCTTGAGGAAAACACAATATTAAGATCTGAAATCTTCAGGGCACTCAAAGCTGCAAATATTAAAATAATTACATACATACATCCAACTGTTTTTATGGCTGGAGATAATTCAATTGGTGAAGGTGCTATTATTTTTCCACAATGCTATATTGGCTATAAATCTGATATTGGCGATGGTACTATTATTCAATCCAACTGCACTATAGACCACCATAATGTTATAGGTAAATTTGCTGATATAAATCAGAATCTAACTACAGGTGGATTTACATATATAGGAGATTTTACTGAAATTAATATATCAGTTGATATTATTAACCATATACGAATAGAAAATTATTCAAGAATTGGAGCCGGCTCCTTGGTAATAAAAAATTGTGAATCAAATAGCTTATATTTTGGGAGGCCAGCTAAATTTCAGAAAAAAATTAATTAGGTAATAAGTCTATTATTTAAAATATAGTGTTTTGCTTTTTTACCTCCCTCAAGAGTTTCTCAGACTTTCTGAGACTGTTTAATAAAATAGATTGGTAATTTGCATAATTCAATTCATTCTTATTAATTTTTTGATACTCTTTTAGAATAATTAAGCACCATCGTATACCAATTAAAGGGAGGCATAGTTTTAAGCGTAACTTAAAATTTGGATCTTTGCTAAAATTATTTAAACATAAGGATAGCCATTTTTCTCTTAGATTATTATTTAGCTCCATAGCTGGATGCCAATAAAAATCTGCAACGAATTTAACTGGGTCATCCCATCCAAAGTATTCAAAATCATAAAAATAATATTTACCGCTAGGATCAATCATTGCATTATGTGATCCAAAATCAGATGGACTTAAAATTTGATACTGCTTGCTTATGAATAAATCAGTATTATCAAGCACATTAGAAGCTTCAATTAGGATTTTTTTATAGGTAGGAATAAGTTCAACTTGCAAAAAATTATTTAAATTCACTATGTTTAAACTAAGATAGGACTCAATTCTTGAATCTATTTGCTCTCGATAATCATCTATTGATAAACATGCTTCTGATGCCTTAGGAAAATTTAATAATAAATTTTTGATATTAGAAGCACTCTGTGCAGCATTGATAAAATTTAATGATTCTTTTAAAAATAATTCATTCACTTTAACATTTTTACCATTTACCCATTTATATATTGCCCAATTTAATGATTTATTAAATGCTACAATAACTGGTACGTTAAGGCCGGCATCTAAAAGTAATTTACTGGCATTTTTTTCAGTTTCTAATCGCGGTCTTGAATCCCACGCTAAATCTGGGTAAGTTTTAAGTAAATAAATAGAAGAATCGCTGCTAATAATTTTAAAAACTTTACTATTTTTACCCTTGGAAATGGGAGTTAATTGCGTAATATTTAGCACACTGAATTTAATCTTTAAAATTTTAATTATTTCTGCATTCTCAATGGGCCCATATATATAATCAGAAATATCATTCCAAGAATTTGATATGTAGTTAATATTTATTTTGGATTCAATATTTTTTTTATTAAACAAAATAGATTTTGTTTTTTTTGGAAAAACTGGGTCTTGATAAATTTCTATTAAATCATCAATAAAAAAATCTAAATTTAGTTCAGAAATCTTTTTAATTTTTTTTGTTCTCGTTGTACAAAAATAAATATTCTTAGAAATTGAAAATTGAAGTCCATCAAGAAATATGAGCAAATTATTATTAAGCCACTCTAATGCTGCATTTTGTAAATTTATTTTATTAATATCAAAATGGCCATATTTGGTCTTATGACTAATAATATAAATTGAATTTCCTTTAATTAAAGACCTTAATAAAAAAAGAAGGAGTCCGGGGAAAATCTTAGCTTCATGAATATTTTTACCGTAAACTTCACCTTGAATCTTTTTCCATAAATTTTCATTTTTTAGGGTAATGCAAAGGTAATTTTTTAAAATATCTTTATTTGTACGATTTGCAGTTAGTTCAAGCCCTTTTTTTTGAATAATTTTATAAAATATTTCTTCATAACAAGCGATGGTATTATCAAAATCTATTCCGATTTTAAGCATATATATGTTTTAAAATTTATAAATTAAAATAATATGAAATTTTTAAAAAAAAATAAAGGAAGCATTTTTTCAATAATTATCAAGTTCATTGGGCTTGCGTCTATTCTTGGTACTAATATTTTTGCAGCAATAATGCTGGATCCGATCACTCAAGGAGCATTTTTTACATTTACATCATTAGTAACTATACAAGGGCTCATAGAGCTTGGTTTCAGTGGAATTTTAATTACTTACACAAGTCATGAATGGGCAAATCTTTCATTTAGCAAGAATAAGACAATTGTAGGAGACATTATATCTATAGAGAGAATGCAAGATCTTAGTAAATTTGCAATTAAATGGTACTCTTTTGCCAGCTTAATTCTTTTTTTTATATTAATAATAATTGGCTATTTTACCTTTCAAAAATCAACAGATCATGTGGATTGGATATATCCATGGGTTAGCCTATCAGCAACAACAAGCTTAAATCTCCTGCTATCCCCTCTTATCCTTATTTTAGAAGGTTGCAACCAATTCAAAAAAGTATACACATTTAGACTTTATCAAATACTCTTATCAAACTGTTTCTGTTTATTTTTTTTGTTTTTTAATTTTAATCTCTGGAGTCTATCGCTATCGAGTTTAATTTCTGCACTTTTTTATATGCTATATATGTATATTAATTATAAAAAACTTATTATACAAATGTTTATAATAAGCTTCAGAAAAAAAGTAAGCTATTTTTCATGGAAAAAGGAACTATTACCACTTCAATTTAAAATATCAATCGGGTGGATTGCTGGATTCCTAATGAATCAGTTTTATGTTCCCGTAATTTTTTACTTTAAAGGTCCTATATTAGCAGGTCAAGCAGGATTAGTTCTAAACCTTATTGCCGGAATGAATATTTTAATTTCTAGTTGGATTGCTCCAAAAGTACCTAAATTTGGAATTCTCGCTGCAAAATTAAAAAATGAACATGCATTTTTACTAGCAAGTAGGCTGTTTAAAGAGTCAATCATAATTATTCTTATTTTAAATTTACTTATTCTTTTATCGCTAATAGTGATAAATTATTTTGAATTAAAGCTATTGGGGAAATTATTGCCGATAACAGCAACGATTTTTTTTATTTTTGCTGCAGGTATTAATATAATTACTCTTCCATTGACATTACATCTCAGATCAAATAAAACTGATCCCATATTTAGCATTTCTCTTTTGTTTACTATCATTAATGCGCTATCTATTATAGTGATATGCAAATACCTCAGCATAAATTATCTTGGGGCATGGAATCTTTTGTCATCTGTAGTTATGTCTGCCATTCTCTATTCCATATGGAAAAAGTCAGCAAATGAATAATAACTTTAAAAAAATAACAATAAACTTTCTATCTTATATAAAAAAATTTTCAATAGTTTATTTTTTAGCTACTTTTGTGAAAAATTTAATTTTTTACATTAATTGGAATTTTCAAAGAGTAAATACATTATTTATCTCAAATAATCACCATAAAAAAATTCTTATAGTTTATGATTTAAATTCTCAGCCATATAGTATTGGTGATTTTATTAATCTCCAAGAAGCTTCTTTAATCATATCTAAGATAAAAAAATTACAACAGGTTGATTGCGCAATTATTTATGATAAAAAAAATCCTGCCAAATCAGACATTGTTTTTAAGAATATTGTAAATAGTGATAATGTCTTAGATTTTATAAACAATCTTCTTCCTCTTTGTCAGTTAAATTTTAAAATCGGCTCTATTTTTTTATTTAACTCGACTAATTTTTTCATTAAATTTTTAAAACAAAATAATACTGATTACTTTTTATGGCCACCTTATAATTCGATTAAAAGTGGAATATATCTTAGTCCAATTATTTTTAATTCTTTACTATACAAGTACCATTTAATATATAAATCAATTCCTTATTTAACGAGTTCAATAGAATTACAGGATTGGGCTTCATCCTTTTTTAATAGCCATAGTAAAAATAAAGTTTTTGTAACGGTCAACCTCAGGGTAAATATGAACTGGTCCAGTGACCGTAATTCAGCTATTACTGAATGGATAACTTTTTTTAATTATTGTGCTAATTTATTTGAAGTTACTTTTTTTATTATTTGTAAAAATGATGAAATTGATCCAATGTTGCATAAGTGCACTAATACTATCTTAGTAAAAAAATACAACACTAATGTAGCTCAGGATCTAGCTTTAATTCAAAACTCACATTTTCATATGGGCGCAAATTCTGGTCCCAGTACAATTGCATGGTTTAGCGAAAAACCTTTCTTAACTGTAAATATGAAATTAAATAAAGGTATTTTTTATAAAAACCAAAATATGATAATTGATTTAGGCGGAGGATTTCAAAGACTGAATTTTTTTAAAGATAACCAATTAATATATATGTATAAAGAAACTGCCCATATCTTAATAAATGCCTTTGAAAATATTTGGCCCAAAATATCTTCCATTGCTTTAAAGAACTAGTTTACTGCGGGAGTTTCTCTTCCTAATATCCCATGAATGCGGCCTATGGAAATTAAGTTGGGTTTATTATATTTATTATCATAAAGTACAAAAACCTTCTTTTTATAATCTATCTTATTGTATGCTTCATTTAAAGGCCAAATACTATAGCCTGTACTGGCTATAAGTTTAGAAAGTGATGATATTTCTTTATTCTGGTATTGCTTATCACGATTATTAGTATATAAAAACCCAGTAGTAAAATTTATATTACGTAAATATTTTTTTACTTGGCTATCTGTCATTTCACAAAATGAATTTATGTTTATAACCAGATCAAATTTATTTTTGATAATTCCTGTCAACGTGTTTGGTATTAAATGTAATCCTGGTTTATGGAGGTCTAATTTGATGTCGTTCGTCTCTTTATGTCTGATAACTTTTATATTTTTTTGGCTGTGTTTTACCCACCTAAATATTATTTCTAAAATTTCGGGAAAGTCTATAATTGCATAGGATATATTTTTTTTTGCATTTAGAACGCCTGAAGCAAGTTGACCATATCCTCCTCCGATCTCTAGTATAGATTTTGCATTTTGTATTACCCCAAGGTTATACATGTTTGCTACATCTACCTGCATTCTCACTATATCAGTATTTATATACTTAATAGAGTTATCACCTAATTTATATATAGTTGATATTAATTTATTATTTTTATCCTTTTCTGACAATAGAAATCTATTGGGTAGTCCCTTAGTTATTTTTTTATAGTCTTCAATAATTTTATTATTTTTTATTTTTTCTCCATTAATTGATTTGGAAACCCTAAATAAATCTGATTCTATTGGTGCGCCCAGATAATATCCAAATCCAACATGCAGCCTCAAAAATTCATCGGGGATATATTTTAAGAATTCAAGTTGATATAGCCAAGATTTCCATAGATCGGAGGGTGCACTTAAATTCTTCATTATTTAAATTCCGACGCCTTGAACTTTAAGCTCCTTGCCTATCTTTATAACCAAACCGCTTGATTCATTAGTGCTGAATAACCATTTTATTGATTTCTCTAATGTTAACAATGTACATGTTTGAGTAGGTATTCCAAATGCTTTAATTAATTCATAGGCATTGTATCTAGGTAAAGGAGAAATTTTATTATTCATTGATGATCCAAAATGATCGCCAGATAAATACTCATCTTGAGTTTGGCGAATAATGCCATATCCGTCGTTATCTAGGATAATAGTTTTTATTTTTCTTCCGTTAGTCTGGGCTAACTCTTGTAAGTTCATCATAAAACCCCCGTCCCCTGAAATGCTTATGATTAATTTTTCACTATTTACATAAGAGGCTCCATTTGAAGCTGGAACAGCGTAACCCATAGTATGTAAATTAAAAGATGTGTAAATTGGCGGGGTTTTTACTAAATTGGCGGCCTGATAGGTCCAGCTAAGTGTTGCACCTGCATCACTAAATATAGCTGAGTTCTTGGGAGACTTTTCTAGAACCATCATTAAGCATTTTACTGCTTCATTAATATGTGTTAAGTTATGCGCTTGCTTATCTTGACTTTTCCAATATTTTCCAATCCAAATTTTATTTTTTAATTTAATACTAATTAAAAAATCTATTAATATCTTTGCATCAATATTTAAAGGGAAGGCTCGTAAACCAAACTCGCTCTTGAATCTTGAGCATTCATTATGATTATTATTAATAAATAGAATTTTTGCAAGTGGAGCAAATTTCTTATGATCTTTTCCTACTTGATGCTGCAAAAGGCTTATTCCAACTGCTATTATTAAGTCAGCCTCTTTTATTAAATCGTTAGCTCTTCCAGGCGAATGATTTCCAAAAATTCCCTGATGCAATTTATTGCTATATTGATTATATTTTTGTCCTCCCCATGAAAATATTATAGGTATATTATGCTTTTTACTAATATCATTATATTCAGCGAAGTCTTTCTGGTTAACGCCCGCTCCAATCAGCATTAATGGCTTAAGTGATTGATTAATTATTTCCATTATTTTTTTGGGCGCTTCTTTAGGAGAAATCTGAACTTCTGATTTTTCTATCCCATCAAATTCCCCTAAGAAATCTTTAGACAATTTTCGCTGTAAATCGTCTTGAATTTCAAGAAATAAAGGACCATCAATTGTTTTTAATGACCTTATCAAGGATAGCGCTTGGGTTAAGGAAGCCCTATCTTTTACGCGTATTACTTTTGAAGAAATTGTTTTAGCCATTTCTGCATGGTCAGCTTCTTGAAATCCATACATCTTAGTACCAAAATTAGTGGCTAAATTACCTGCAGCATTCATTTGTCCGCAGAGTACAACAATAGGAACATGATCAAAATAACAAGCAGCAATACCAGTAACTGCATTAAAAAAACCTGGGCCTGTTGTTACAATAATTCCACAAACTTCACCAGATGACATATATGCGCCGTGTGCATAAAGGCCCGCTGTCTGCTCATTCAAAACAGGTATATATTTTGTGCTAGTGTTTGAAGCTGCAGCATGTATTAAATGTGCGCAGGCACCACCCTGAACTCCGAAATATGTTTTAACCCCTACTTTACTTAATTCACTGATAATATATTTAGCAATTGATTCTTCAATTTTCTTCATATCAATTCGCCGAAAAAGGTATTACTATATGATCAAATTTTAAAGCAGCCATCCTTGGCACTAAAACTCTAGAATAATCTGGACCGGTTAAAACGCCAACTGATCCTGAGTAGTCAGTTTCAGGTTTTTCAATATGATAATCAAGACCAGAGAAATAATTATTTTGTCTTAGTGGATGATCATCTAAAATTATTTTGAAGGGCAAATGTTGTTTACAAAAATACTCAAATATTGGAAAATTTTGTGCTGCCCCAAATCCATAAATTGGCTTACCGCTTAATAACTCTAATCTTATTTTAAAAAGTTCAATTTGCTCAAAAAAAGAGTGGATACTTTTATCAATATATTCATTATTAAAAGGGTTGTTATAGTTATCAAGATTAATTATTTTTTTTGACTTTTTAAATGCAACAATTATTTGTCCCCAGTTTGTAAAATTTATCGCATGATTAATTATTTCTCCGCCAGCTCTTACAATCATTTTTTGAAATGATTGTAAGTTAAACTGCTGATAATGTTGATGAGACAATTGATCAAACCTGCTATTCAATACCATATATTCTGAACCAGGTACCCCAAGTATGGCAATACTATCTTTTGACATCTTACTTAGAATACCTTTAACTACTTCAAAAGGATTTCTTATGTGTTCAAAAACGAAATTCGATATAAATAAATCTGGGCTTTGGCCGAGCAAAGATTTAAAGTCTACTTTTTCTATAAACGACCCAATAACTTTAAATTTATCTTTATCTTCTTCGGGTATATTTTTTAAGAAAATATTCTCCTTATCTTTTAATATTGGATCTACGCCAATTGCAATTGCACCATTATTTACAAATTGCTGTAACAGAAAAGTGTCATTACATCCAATTTCTACTACTATTTTAGGGCCTGGTAATCCCTCGTAAACTTTTTCAACAAACTTATATAAAAACTCATTTGCCTGTTTTGCGGAAGCGCTTTGTGATGTTTTATGCTGAAAATCAGCGGTATATAAAAAATCTGGATCAACAGTTACGCCAAGCTGTATATGTCCACATTCTTTACAATATCTTAAATTATTATCGATAGCGGGGTACTTATAAGATTCATCAGCATTTTTAATATAAATCCCCACATGAGGAAATTTTGGCAAATCTATTATTTCCCTTAATTTATCCGAGTTACATGCCGCGCAATTTTCTAATGATTGAGTTTTAATTTTCATATTTTAAGAATAATCTAATTTTGATAAAAGTAAACGATTTTTTCGATAATCATCATCTGATAAAAATGGATCAGTTTCTATTCCAAATAGAAATTTATAGTCGGGTATTTTAGAAAGATTTTTCTGATAATTTTTATTATTACTAATTATTTTAGCAATTATTGTTTGCTGCTTAATCAATGGAGATGTGAAAATAGTTACAAGTGAACGTCTTTTTTTTGACTTATTTAGTGTTGAGGTGTGCAATAAAGCTGAGTTAATAATTAACAGACCACCGCTATCTATATTAAGATTCACAGAATTTCTCTTAATATATAAATCACTTGGTACTTTCTCCCACTTATGACTTCCTGCCAAGATAGAGACGCCTCCTGTTTCAATATTTGAAGCATCTATGCACAAGATATATGACAAAGCTAATGGCTCTTGAGTTATAAAATTTTGATAGGGCGGCTCTCTATGCCAAACTGAGGCTGAATGGGATATTTTTGGCTCATTAATAACTGCTCTATTTACGTGCACTATAAATTGATTTTTAAATATTTTCTTGCATATTTCGATAGCATTTCTATTGAAACAAGTTTTTGCAATTAATTCGCTTCTTAAAAATGGATTACGCAAAACACCTAGATCATTCATTCTTTTTAAAGTATTGCTCCCCCATTTTTTTCTATCTTCAATATCAAGGGCGTCAATTTCAGCCCTTAACTTTTCACATTCTTTGTCTGTTATATGATTTTGAATTACTGTATATCCTTTATATAAAATTTCCTCAACAGAAAAATCTAAGGGCCTGGATTTTATCGGCATTATATTTCTATTTAACCCTTTAAACACCTCAATTTTTTCATTTTGATTCTTCATACATGGTGCTTCCTTATAGTCTTTCTTATTTTTTAATAATTCAAATCTATTGGCCAAAATATCCTCTGCCTTGACCGCCATCCACAGGATAAATTCCTCCAGTACCAAAGGAAGCTCTATCTGACGCTAAAAAACATATAAAATCAGCGATCTCTTCTGGCTTGCCAAATCTCCCGATTCTTTGTCTTTCGCTTAAAAATTTTTGTACATGATCTGGACGCTCTCTTAGTGCTAATTCCCAATACCCCTCTTCAGTAAAAGTAGCGCCAGGTAAAACAGCGGAAATTACTATTCCACTTGGGGCCACAACGCCCCCAAAACTTCTAACATATGCAGTCAGGGCAGCCTTAGCAGCGCAGTAGGTTACTGGCCCATGATTCTCCATAGCCGAAATCGAAGAAATATGAATAATTCGACCCCATTTTTTCTCAATCATTGCAGGGATAATCATATTATTTATTTCAATAGCAATTTCAAAATTCAGCCTAAATACTCTCCTCCAGTCTGCTAAACTACAAAATGGATCAACGATATTCAGTGTTCCCCCAAGATTATTGACAATAATGTCGATATTGAAAATATTTTTTTCTAGTAATTTATTTTTTAGTTTAGAAATAGAATCGGGGGTTGATAGATCTAATATTATTCCATAGTGTTCTTTTCCACCCCCCCCTATAGAATCTATAAGTGCATTAATTTTTTCTTTTGTCCTTGCAATTGCAATTATTTTTACCCCTTCATCAGCAAGCCTTATCGCAACCTCTGAACCAATGCCCCGGCTTGCTCCTGTAATAAGCGCAGTTTTTCCACCTAAGTTTAGATTCATATAATATTTATTGTAGTTAATTTGCCTTATTTAAACCTAGGCTAGACTTTATTTGATTTATTATAATACTTTGTTCTGGATAGTAACAATCCTCTAAGGCTGAGCTCATTGGCGTATGGCTATCAGGATAGCAAATTCTTATTGGATGAGACAATAATTTTTGACAAATAGACTCGGAAATTATTGCAATAATTTCTCCTGAAACGCCAAAAGATTGCCAAGCTGGGTCCATTACACATAATCGCTTTGTTTTTAAAACGGATTTAATAATAGTTTCCTTGTCAATTGGAGAAATTGATCGTAAATCTATAACCTCTATGTAAATACCCTCTTTTTCAAGAGATTCACTTATGCGTATCGCAAACGGAACCATTTCTCCTATCGCCACCACTGTTAGATCGGATCCAGTCTTACGAACTACCGCTTTTCCAAATTTAATTCTATAAGGTATTTGCGGCACTAAATCCTCTAAACTATATAGGGATCTATGCTCAATTATAATCACCGGATTTTCTCCAAAAATTGCTTCTAATAACATTCCTTTTGCATCAAAAGGTGTTGCAGGCATAATGACGTTCAAACCCGGAACATGAGCAAACCATGAATGCAGACTTTTGGAGTGCTGGGGGCCTTGTCCCCACCCTTTCCCAACTATTGCCCTTATGACCATTGGGGCAGAAGATTTTCCATTAGATTTAAATCTCCATAAAGCCAACCAATTTACAATTGCATCGACTGAATACAGCATAAAGTCTAGGCGATGATGTATTAAAACTGGCCTCAACCCAGAAATAGCCGCACCCAATCCAATCGAAGTCATTGCACTTTCTGATACTGGAAAATCTTTTACCCGCTCTACACCGAATTGCTCAACCAATCCCGTTGTGGATCCGAAAACACCTGGCTGATAATCAATTAGTTGGCCAATAGCAATAACATCTTGGCTTAATTCCATAGCCTGCCTTAATCCTTGATTTAAGGCTGCACCGTAGCTAAGCCTTTCCGACTTATAAATTTCATTTATATCATTTGATATATTTTTCATAAACGGTAATTAATACCCTTTTATTTGTTCGGTAACCTGATTGGCATCAAATTCTTGAACGCTAATTTCTTTTAATAATCTATCCGCCATTGGAGAATAAGGATTTATATTCGCTATCTCCCAATTCACTTTTAAAGGAAAAAGGCTTTTCTTGGCAAAAATAAACGCACTGTCGATTTCTTTATTAACCTCTTTAGAATAATTTTCTTCTGAATTCTTATCCCAAATATTTCGACTCAGCAAAGACTCTTTTAGTAGTTGAATAGGGCAATTATCTTTCCAAAATTGGACCTCTTGGTTTGTGCGATACCCCACCAAATCATCACTTGCGGGTCCATAATGCCCGCTCCATCTATATGTGTAAGTTTCAATAAAAACTGGGCCATTTCCCTCTCTCGTAAAATTTATGCTTTCTTTTAACGTCCGATATATCGACATGACATCATTTCCAAAAAGAGGTATAGCTTTTACACCAAAGGTAGATACTTTTGCAGATAAATTATCCATTGCTTGTCTTTTCAATTGGGGAGAAAAAACTGAATATTTATTATTTTCGCAAATAAATACAGCCGGTAATTTTGCTAGCGCAGAATAGTTCATAGTTTCCCAAAAAATGCCCTCATCTGTAGCCGATTCACCAAATCCCGCTATTGCAATATGTGGCAAATTCTTCGTCTTAAAAGTTAATGCTGTTCCGGCCGCAATAGCAGTTGCTCCTGCTAATATTGCGCCACTATAAAAGTAATTTTCTGGGTATGAAATATCTTGCGATCCAGCATATCCACCATTTGCTCCCGTTTCTTTTCCGTATAGCTCTGCAAATAAAGCGTCCATTGGACAATGCTTTGCTAGATAGTAGCCATGAGAACGATGGTGACTATACAAGTAATCTTGATCTTCAATTAATAAAGATAATGCCGCTGGTACTGCCTCCTGCCCTACGCAAAAATGGACTGGACATCTCATTTCATCAGCAGGATGATATTCTTTGGCCAAAGATTCCTCGCAAGTCCTAAGTCTCACCATAAAACGATATAAATCTTTTGCTAACTCCTCCTCACCCGGATGAATTACTAAATCTTCATATCGGCCATTATTAAGGATGTTTTCGTGACTAATCATATGATTCAGTATTTAAAAATTTTATTATCCACGCATCACATATTCAGTAGGGTAATCTTTTAAGAATGGCAGGTATTTCTTTCCCCAATCAACCATTTCTGTTAAGCCCTGCTTCCAGTCAACTTCTGGTTTCCAGCCTAAATCTTCAAAAATCGCTGTAGAATCTAGCCAATATCTTGAATCTTGCCCAATCCTATCTGGAGCTAATTCACATAATTCATCAAAGGGCATGCCAAGAGCATTAGCACACAAATCTACTACTTCTCTAATGCTCGTGGGCTTTTGAGGTCCAGCATTATATATTTTCCCCAAAGGAGCAGCCTCAGAGACAAGCAATATTGCCCTCGCTAAATCTCGTGCATGAATATAAGATTTCTCAGCCTTTCCCCCGCCCTGAAGTGGTAACTTTTTACCAGTTAATCCACAAATAATTGCCTTAGGAATAACTCGGTGCAGTAGCTGACCAGGGCAATATGCATTAGACGGCCGAATAATGTTCATTGGAAAATGTAAATGCTTATTAACCGACATCAAGTACATATCAAATGCAACTTTTGAAGCTGCGTAGGGACTCGAGGGCTTAATTGGCTCATCCTCTTTGGCCGCGTATTGCACTGAGCCATACATTTCAGAGGTGCCAATTTGAATAAAACGCTCTAGCCAATCTCGTTTCATTAGCTCTTCACAAAGCTTAGATAGTCCAACTGAGTTAGTTTCAAAAAATCTCCATGAATTTTTCCAAGAAACTGCGCCCTCCCCTTGGGCGGCATAATTTATTATTATCTGCGGCTTTTCTCTATCTAGTAGTTCAAGCAAAAGATCTAATTCATAGGTTAAGTGATAAGGATAGTATTGATAATTTTTTCTTTTCTCAATATTTAGGGAAAATGCCTCCTCCCTCAATGGATTTCTTCCAATACCCATTACCAAAGAAGGATCTGCATGATCCAATAGATACATTGCTGTATGGATTCCAAATGAACCGCCGCCGCCTAATATGGCATATTTTTTCATTATGTATTCCCAGTTAATTGTTTCATTATTTTAAGCTTGAAGAACTGTCCAATCCCAATCCCCCTCATACCCAGACTTTTTAAAAATCCGATACCAATCTTTCGGAAAACCATGAAATTTTGCAGTCAAAACCCAATCCATAAACAAGTTTTTCTCTAGCTCACTATGATACGCGTCGACCTGTATAAAAGCCGGTCCTTTGGATACTCTAGTTATTTCCCTAAGGGCAAGTATTAGATCATTTTCATCTAAATTATGTAAGGTATTTATCGATAAAACCAAGTCAAAAGATTTTGATGGGAAAGGAAGCGAAACTGCTGAAGCTAAATGGAGTCTTCCAATTACTTCCCTTTCACAATTTTTTAAAGCATATTCAGAAACATCCAATCCAAATACCTCTAATCTAGGGCATGCAGTCATTAGATCTTTTACCAAAAAGCCTTTAGCACATCCAATATCTAAAATTCGTTGTCCTGGTTTTAATTTAAAGTGCTCAACAATATCTCTAGCTACTGCAAGCCATCTGCCATCATAAAAATATCCGCCATAGCCGAACTCTCTTGGACCATCAAAATACATTTCGCCAAATTGCTTAGAAATGTCTATTATTTTCTGATCTCTCAAATTTGCACGATTTTGAATATCGCGCTTTACTTTTGGCAAAGATCTAAGTAAGTTTATTTTTGCCATAGCTTATAATTTAAATCTTTTTTTGATGCCAAACTTCTTGTAGGCCACTAATTAAATTTGTGTATATAAATTCTGGCATTAACTTTTTCAATGCATGCTGTCTAAACTTTCTCAAACCCTGATGTGGCATGGGCCCTTTTCTGGAAACTGAAATGATTTTAGAATGCGTATTTGTTATGCGAATAATATTTTCTGCAATCTCCTTAAAAGGATATGCTTGACCAGAAACAATATTTAATATCCCCTCGCTTTTTCTCTTAACCAGTTCAATGGTAAGTTTAGCTAAATCATTAATATACACATGATCGCGCATTTCTTCGCCATCACCAAATAAAACGATATCTTTTCCAGCTTCTACTAACCTTAAAAATTGATTTGGCCCATATCCATTATGAGGATCATTAACACCATATAACAATGTAGGCCTTAAAAAAACTAAGGGTATATTTTCGACTGATTTAAACATTTGCTCCCTGGCTAAATGCATAATACCGTGGATTGAATCGGGCCCGATTAAAGAGTCTTCATCAATAAAATCAAGAGTATCCGCATAAATGGCGTCTGACCCAATATTAATGACTTGCTCTACCTCAGCAGTTTTCAGCGACTCCACAATCGTCTGAGCAATAATCATATTTTTAATTAGATCTTGGTTTGTTCTGCAGGGTGCAATAGCTGCTGCCGCAATAACCCTATCAGTTGGCTCCAAAATAGCCGTTAATACATTAACTGCGTCTTTACTGGATAGATCTATATGTTCGCGATTAATACCTAAGTGCGGCAATGCCTGCTTTTGAAGTTCGCGTATTAGCGCATTTCCAACAAATCCCGCAGAACCTATAACGACCACTCTTTTGAGAGACTGCGAATTATTTTGAGTTTTTTTCATAGATTTGCAAATGGTTTGGCTGCTTTCCCTAACTGAATTATCTGTAGCCCTACCTCTGCACCCAAATTAATATCAAATAATTGATATGGATCAAAAATAAGATTTCCCTTCATTTCAGCTGCAATTTTATGCAAAGGAATCTCCTTAAATTCTGCCCAAGGAGTAAGAATCATCAAGGCATCCGAATCACTTAGTACGTCTATGGGATTACTTAAAACGGATAAATTTGGTAGGTTAGCTAAATTAGATGCCACTGCAGGATCATAGCCCTTAAATTGAACTTGCTTTAATGACGCTACCGTTGAAATAGCGGCTGAATTTTTTATTGAATGAGTATTTTCTTTATATGCCAAACCCCATAAAGCAATTATAGATGTGGGCCTCTTGTCTAAGATAAATTTTTTAGCCATTTGCATGGGCCAGCTCTTCCGGTGTTGGCTGCCATCTATCCAAGTATTAACTGTTTTCGCAAAAGTATTATTTTTTTGTGCCAACTCAAGCACTGTAGCTAAATCTCGCTCTAAATTACCGCCAGAGATCCCCAGACCTGGTTTTAAATATGCGTCATTGCCAATGCGTTTATCAAGCTTTAATGCCGGAATTATTTCATCCCAATTTGCATTTATTTTTTCACATATTTCAGCAAGCATATTTGTCGTGCTTACCGATGCTACTAAAAACATATTAATTGAAATTTTAGCAAGCTCCGCACTTTCTAGCGACATCACCAATACGGGGCAATTAAATTTATGTATAAAATCTAAATAGACTGGAGCTAATGAATCTTTAGATTGAGAACTTCCAATGATTATTCTTTCAGGATACGTTGCGCGTTCTACCGCCCTCCCAAAAATTAAAGTCTCAACTTGATAATACAACAAGCGGTTAACTTTTTGATTTTTTCGAGTAAACCCAGGCGGAACTTGGGATAATATAACGACAATTGTTTTATTAGAAGTGCTTAAGAAAACTAAATTTATTAAATCCTCAATGCCTGATAAATCACTTTTTCCATAATCGTTCGTTGGAATATCTGGAGCGATATAAACAATCTCGCACTCGCCTAATTGCTTAGAATCAGTTATGAAAATTAAATTTTTGTCATAGCAATCAAATAATTCCGTTAGGCCCGGCTCGCTAATAGGGAGATTACCCTTGGTTAATTCGTGAATTAATTCTATATTTTGATCGAAACAATAAACAGTGCACCCTTTGGATGCGGTGCAAATTGCAGAAACTAGCCCAAGATGGGTCATCCCCGCAAATCCAATCTTTAGAGATGCCTTAGTGCTACTCAAAACTTTCATTAGCCAATCTATTTAAGGTTTGTCCGATCCAAATATCAGTTTTTAAGTTAGTTTCTTTTTTTGCAATGCAGTTAGCGCGAAAATTCCGATACTCTGCTTCCCATGTAGGATCATCGCAAGTTAATACCTCTTGCCTCTCAATAGGACGCCCAGAAGGAAGTTGCCGTTCCCTATAAATAAATTTGCTTGGCCCCCATTTGCATAATGATTCAATATGAGCAGTGCCTCTTTCAGCCAAAATATCGCATGTAAAATGATTGCGCCACATTAATAAAGTCATTTCTAATTCTACTTTTGGCTCTCCTTCATTTGAGTTAATTACTACATGGTCAAAAGCTTTATTTTCATAGCAAGAGGCAGAAACAACTTTTATTCCTTCTGGATGGACATCAAACCAAAAATTAAGCGTATCCAATAAATGAGATCCTAAGTCAGGCAAGACGCCAGCGCCAAGATCCCGCCATGCTGAGTCTCGCACCAATCTTGCTGTTCCATTACCGTAAAACATTCGGCACCGATAAATTTTACCTAATTTTCCAGACTTAACTAAGTCTCGCATACGGATAAAGTTTGGCTCAAATCGATGGTTATATGCCGTATAACAATAAAGATGATTCTTATTTGCAACGTTTTGTAAGCTGGCCAATTCTTCACTTGAAGCCATCAATGGCTTCTCTACTAACACGTGCTTCTTATTACTAAGGAGATATTGAATAATATTTACTTTCGAAGCATCTGGAGTGCAAACTAAAGCAGCATCAAACTGATCTAATGGAACGTCAAATATATCTTTATATTTTGCTTCAGTTCCATTTGGATCGACTCCAAATATATAGTCATTACCTGAAAATTTTCTTCGCTTTTGCCCCTGAACGCCAAGCCCCACAACAATTACTCTAAATGGAGAATTACTGAGCCCCATAGTTAACCTGCTTTTCTATTTTAGTAATTTTTTCTATTACTTGATCTCGAGTAACGGGGATATTTCCATCAACCTCACATGCACATGCCGCTGCTGCACTTCCTAAAATTGTCGCAATTACATCTGAACCGCTTGCCATTTTTCCTAGCGTAGCATAGGCTAAAAGAGCATCCCCCGCTCCAACAGCATCAACCAGGCTATCTACAAATGAATCGACGACTACAAATGAGTCTAAAGCCTCGTGATCGGCGCTATTAGAAGTTAGTACACCCCTTTCGCCTAACTTTAGGATTAATGTTTTGCATTTTGCAGTATCGTAAAGTTGAGATGCTAAACCCCGTATTCCAGAATCCTGATCTCCCAAAGAAAATCTCGCCTCTCGCTCATTTGGGGTCAAAAGATCAAAATTCTTAAAATCTGTAATGTTCCCCCATCTGCTTGCCACTTGACTATCAGCGACCTTAAAAACTTTGGGTGGGATTGCCTGTATTAATTCAGGAATAGTTCTGCGATTAAAAATGCCATGTCTAAAATCACTAAATACAATAGCGTCTATTTTTTTTTCAGAAATAGAGCTACATAGTTTTTTTAAAATTTCATCAGAAATAGATCGATTATCTAATGTGTCAATTTTTAAAAGCCTATATCCTCCTGAAATAATTGCATTTTTATTGGTTGTTGGCCTTGTTTTATCAAGTATGCAGTTACATTCAATTTTACTTTCTTTTAACTTACTTAAAACAAATGAAGAGTAAGGATCATCCCCCAATACTGTGGAAAATATAACACTTGCACCAGCAGCCCTTAGATGCCGCGCAACAATAGCCGCACCCCCGACGTAATCCTCTCTTTTGTCAAATAAAACGCTCATTGTTGGGGTTTTTGTTTGCCCGCCTATCATTGCAGTGTGAGTGTAGCTATCTACGATCGTATCGCCGACAACATGAATTGAGAATTTATCAAAATTATTTAGTGCCTGCCTCAAATGTTCAAAAGTTAATCCCTTTGCCTCCATTAAACTAACCAATTTTTCTAACTTAATAGATGGCGGCTCTAAATTAATTAATTTTGATGATGAATAAACAACATCTCCTGGAGTAAAGATAATCTCCCCGCCAAATGTTTTAAGCAGATCGATCTCCTCTTGAGTTTTTTGTTGAATATTGCTAGATGAATATTCATAGCCTTTTGCAAAAAAATTAGGTTGTATTTTCTTAAGATTTTCTAGGGGCGTAGGATTTTGATCTATCAATACATAATCTATAAACTGGTAGGCGGCTAAATTTAATGCTCTTAATTCCTGAGGCACATGTGGACGATAGAGTCCCTTATCAATATGAGCATCAGCAGTCAAACTTGCCACTAAGATTGATGCCTTACTTTTTGCATATAGTAGATGGCGCAGATGACCTGGATGAACTACATCAAATACTCCATGACACATAATTACAGTCTCTTTTCTTGGCGATGGTCCAAGAATTTCTATTAATTCTTCAACTGTTTTTATTTTATTTCTAAAATTTTCTGATAATGATGTAAGCAAGGTGGGCCTTTTATTTCATATACCTAAACCAGCTACTTGTGGCCTTACTAATTGAATCAGGCTCCCATAAAGGCGCGTTACGCCAGTAATCAATATTATCCTTTATCTTATTAACACCCTCTTCAAAACTGATAATCGGGCTCCATTGCAATTCTTTTTTTATAAAGCTTATATCGGCCCAAGTACAGTCTGGCTCTCCTGGTCGCTTTGGTATGTGTACTACTGAGTCTCCTCCAAGCAGATCCACTAAGCGATTAACTGACTGTGGATTTCCAGCGCCAAGGTTATATATTTGCCCCTCCTTTTCAGTTAATGCCGCTGCTAAAAAAGCACTTGCTACGTCAGTAACATATAAAAAATCTCTCCTTTGGCTGCCGTCACCCACTACAGTAAACGGCTTATTTGCTATTTTTTGACGTAAGAAAACTCCAAAAACTGCTCCATATGCCCCTGAAGTTCTTGATCGAGTTCCATAAGCATTAAAAATTCTAATGGAGTTAACTGGAAGCCCATAAACTAAGCCCCAATGAAGAGCAGCTTGTTCACCCTGAAATTTTGAAAGAGCATAGGGATATCGGAGATCTATTGGATGATTTTCTTTTGTGGGCGTACTAGCCAAGCCATAACAGGATGAAGATGCAGCATAAACAAATTTATTGACGCCCGCAAAGCGAGAGCACTCTAGCATATTAATTGTGCCTTGAACATTAACTGACATATAATCTAGTGGCTTTTCAATAGAGGGAACAATATCTCCTATGCCCGCAAAATGAAATACATATTTTGCTTCTTTAAAAAAAGAATTTTCAGGTTGATAACTGCGAATATCTTTTTCTTCAAGTACAACTTCTCGGCCATTTTGATGCTGTGATAAATTTTCTTTCCTGCCGCCAATTAAATTATCAATAACTCGTACAACAAAGCCTTTTTCAACCAGGAGATCTACCATATGGCTACCAATAAATCCTGCGCCCCCAGTCACAATAGCAATTGGTTTTTGCTTCATTTTGCGCCAATAAGTTTCATAGTTCTAACATTGTAATAACGATCATCTTCAAAACTATTCGGAATATTGCCGTCCTTAAATGCCTCACATAGACTATTAACTGCATCCTGTATAGAATATTTTGGAACAAACCCTAATACATTTTTAATTTTGTCGGAATTAATATGATAAGAGCGAAGATCATTGGATTCAGTTACATCAATTGGCAGGCCTTTTTTAGAGGGATAAGCCTCCTCTACAACCTCCTTTACAAGCTTTGCAATATCCATAATGCTTAAATTTTGCGAGCCTACATTGAAAATTTGATTTCGAATTTTTTGATCTGGAGCTGTTAATAAAAGTTTACAAACGTCTGCATAGTCTTGGATATGTAGATTAGGCCTCAACTGCCCCCCTCCAAATACAGTTATTTTATTTTTATTAATTGCATGATTAGTTAAAATATTTACTGATAAGTCTAATCGTAATCTTGGGCCATATCCACAAACTGTAGCCGGACGAAATATTACGCCTGTAAAATTTTCATCCGTATTTTTTAGCAAAAGTGGCTCACACATTCCCTTATATTTATTGTAAAGTGTTAGCGGTAACAAAGGATGGTCTTCCGTAACATTCGGCATATCAGAAACACCGTATACAGAACTGGAAGAGGCAAAAACAAAGCGTTTTATACCTGCCTTTTTCGCCTCAATGACTAAAGGTTCAAAAGAATCTAGATTTACTGAAGTAGATAATTTCTCATCCAACTCGAAACTTGCATCATTTGAAATGCAAGCTAAATGCAAGACAATCTCTTGCCCAACTAATGCATTTCTTACTTGAACAATATTCCGGACATCACCATGAACTAGTTTTAAATTATGGCTACTTTGAAAATGGGAAGTGCCATACCAAAATGTATCAAAAACAGTAACCTGCCAACCCTCTTGAACCAATTGCGGAACTAATACACTGCCACAATACCCGCCGCCACCAAACACAATAACCTTTTGCACAAAAAATCTCCATTAATTAGTTGCTATTTTTTAATGCCATAAATTCTATTTATTCAAACATTATATTAGTGGCAGTATTTGAAAAAGTACTCTCTTATTTTAGCACTTACAAATCTGATTCTTTTATGGGTTTTATTCTAAATTTTATACCCTGCGTCAACCGCATCTTTATAAAACATTTTTACAGTATCTAGCGAGTATGAATCTAAGTCATAGCCTATAGTTGGAATTTTCTTTAAGATATCTTCAGTTACAGTAATTACATGACACCCTATCGAATCTGCTTGAAAAATATTCAATAGCTCTCTTGGGCTTGCCCAAATTAATTTGCTTTGGGGAATAACCTCTAGCATCTCAACTGCCCCTCTCATTAATGGGACTGGGTCCACGCCCGTATCTGCTATTCTCCCGGCAAAGACTGAAACATAACTTGGTATTTCTGGGTTAAGAACTTCTATAAGGCCAGATATTTGCGCTAAAGTCATGATTGCTGTTACATTAATCTTCACACCCTTACTTACCAATTTTTCAATTAAGGGATATGCAGGGGCTTGCTGGGTATTAGTTATTGGAATTTTTACAAAAACATTCTTTCCCCAGCTGGAGATTTCCAATGCTTGAATCTCCATTTCTTTGAAATCATCTGAAAAAACTTCAAAGGAAATTGGCTTATTTGTTACGGTTTTTAATACATCGAAGCAAAATTTTCTGTAGTCTAATATGCCGGCCTTTTTCATTAATGTAGGATTTGTAGTCAATCCCCCAATTAGGGGATCCAAGTACATTCTTAACATGGTTTGATAATCTGCGCCATCTGCAAATATTTGTATATTTAAATCCTCAATATGCCTCAAGATAACTCCTGGATAATTTTAGCTGCATCAAGTAGTGAGTTTACCGATCTAAAAAAACGCTTAGGACGTTTCTCATCATACTGATAGTCTATAAAAAAATTTTTGCAACCCGCTCTCTCTCCGGCCTCAATATCACGCCACCTATCGCCAACTAAATAACTTTTAGTTAAATCAATATCTAAATCTTTGGCGGCACTTAAAATTAATCCTGGATTTGGTTTGCGACAATTGCACTTATCTTCATTGCGATGAAAACATGTACGAATATCATCAACAGGTAATAAAGCTTTCAAATGCTCATTAATGGTCATTACCGTTTCACGAGAAATCAATTTATTTGCAACGTCTGGTTGATTTGTAACTACTACTTGAAGGTACCCAAGCTGATTAATTAAGCACATCCCCTCTTTTACGCCTGGAAGTATTTCGACTTCATCCAAGGACGAAGGCGCGAAAGGTTTTCCGTCTCGGACGATGGCACGATTGATTACACCATCTCGGTCCAAAAAAACTGCTCTTCGCATCATGCTGAGATTAAGTTAGCTATCAAGCTATTGACTCCCATTTTGTTTGATGCTCTTTTAACTTAGGATGAGAAACTAATAGATGCCAAATAATTGCTTGAAATGCTTCAGTATGCGGAGTAACACTTTCAGAATTAATTATTGGAATAATTAAACAAGCATCCGCAACAGTTGCTGTGTAGCCGCCATCTCTACCAACTATTCCCAAAATTTTGGCCCCAATATTTTTCGCATAATCTAAAGCCAAAACTAAATTTGGACTGATATTTTTTTTCAAATTTCCACCGCCAACTGAAAAAATGAAAATAGTATCATTCTTTGTTAATTTACTTATTTTGAGCCATTCAAGAAAAATGGTCTGCCAACCTTCATCATTAATACGCGCAGTTAGTTCTGAAACATTATCGGTAGGCGCATAACACTCTATTCCAAGTATTTTTCTAAAATCGTTAACTGCATGCGAACAATTGCCAGCGCTACCCCCAACTCCAAGGAAAAAAATTCTACCGCCATTCTTTTTAGTTAAAAGCAATAAATTAACTAATTTATCAATTATTTGAATATCAAGTAGATTAATAATCTCAATTACTTCAGATAAATGTTTTTGAATAAATTTCATATAATTTTAAAATATACAACTAATATTAAAAGATATTATCTTGGGCTGCTAATGTGAGTAATATTATACGATATTCTTATTTAAAATAAAAACCCAAACTATAATTGAAATAACTATTACTTTTGGGATATAAAATTGAATGTAAAATCCCTATAACTCTGGTGTTGTTGTCTACACCAAAAACCAATGCACAAAATGGGTTAAATATCATGTTTAAAGGTAAATGTCTTCTCATCACTGGTGGAACGGGGTCATTTGGAAATGCTGTACTAGCTCGACTACTTAATTCAGAAATACAGGAAATTCGAATTTTTAGTCGAGATGAAAAAAAACAAGATGATATGCGGAAGCGCTATCAAAACCCTAAAATTAAATTCTATCTTGGTGATGTAAGAGATTTTCAATCCGTAATAAGCGCTACAAGGGGGGTTGATTACATTTTTCATGCAGCAGCCTTAAAGCAAGTACCTTCTTGTGAATTTTATCCGCTTGAAGCAGTTAAAACAAATATACTTGGGACTGAAAATGTATTAGAGGCGGCAGTCTCCAATCAAGTTAAAAAAGTTATTTGTCTTAGTACTGATAAGGCAGTTTATCCCATAAACTCAATGGGAATATCTAAAGCAATGATGGAAAAGGTAGCAATAGCAAAATCGCGTAACAGTCAAAATACTATTATCTCCGTAACCAGATATGGCAATGTTATGGCCTCACGAGGCTCAGTGATACCTCTTTTCATTAACCAAATTAAAACAAAAAAACCAATAACAATTACTGATGCAAAAATGACTCGTTTCATGATGAGTCTAGATAATGCAGTTAACTTGGTACTTTTCGCCTTTAGTCATGGAAAATCTGGTGAAATCTTCGTTCAAAAATCACCTGCAGCAACTATTTATATTTTGGCCAAATGTCTAACCAAATTATTTAACTCGCAAAATGAAAATATAGAAATTATTGGGACTCGTCATGGCGAAAAAAGATACGAGGTCTTATTAAGCCGCGAAGAAATGGCTTGCGCTACTGACTTAGGGGAATATTTTAAAATTCCTCCAGATCTTCGGGACCTAAACTATGAAAAATTTTTTGAGCAAGGAGAAATTAAAATTTCTGATGCACTTGATTACAATTCGGAAAATACAATTCAACTAAATGAAGAAACATTAAAACAACTTCTTCTAAAGATCCCCTTCATCCAAGCAAATCTTCAGGGAAATTTTATGGAGCCAGAAAATTAATATGCAAGTTCTTATTACAGGATCTAATGGATTTATTGGAAAAAACTTAAAATTCATGTTAGCTAATAAAACCGAAATTAAAATTAAAGAATTTAATAGGCAGACACCCAGAGAAAAACTAGATGAACTAATACAGTGGTCAGATGTTATATTTCATTTGGCCGGAGAAAATAGAACGTCAGATGTTGATGATTTTTATAAAAATAATACTCTATTAACTCAACAAATATGTGAAGGTATTTATAAGAAGAAAAGGTCTACTCCCATTATATTTACCTCCTCAACTCAGGCTTCTGAAGATAACCCATATGGCATAAGTAAACTTGCTTCAGAAAAATTATTAGAAAATTTATATATTAAAACTAAGAATCCAGTCATTATTTACAGGCTTCCTGGAATTTTTGGAAAATGGGGTAAACCAAATTATAATTCTGTCGTTAATACTTTCTGCCATAATTTTGCAAATAATTTAGAAATTCAAATCTACGATCCAAAAAAATTAATTAAATTAGGCTATATTGATGATCTAGTAATGGAATTTACTTCTATATTAAACGAGCCAATAAGTGGAATGGCCATGAAGGAATTACAGCCACTTTATATAATTTCAGTTGAAGACTTAGTCCAAAAAATTAGCCAATTTGTTAAGTCTAGAAAAAATCTTATGGTCGAGCCGGTTGGTGAAGGATTATTAAGGGCGCTTTATTCTACTTTTTTAAGTTACCTCCCAATTGACCAAGCTGTATATAATTTGCCTACTCACACTGACTCACGTGGTAACTTTGTTGAAATAATCAAAACAAAGGATTATGGGCAATTTTCTTTTTTAACTGCAAAGCCAGGAAGTACAAGGGGGGGGCATTACCATAATTCTAAAACTGAAAAATTTTTAGTAGTATGTGGCTCTGCAAAATTCCGATTTAAAAATATCTTAAATAATAATACTCATGAATTCATAACTACTGATAAGAAATATGAAATTGTAGAGACCATTCCGGGTTGGGCTCATGATATTACTAATATTGGATCAAGTGAATTAATTGCCTTTATTTGGGCAAGTGAACAATTCAATACTAACCTTCCTGATACGTATTTATACGCACTATCTAATGACTAAATTAAAAGTAATGACTATTGTAGGGACAAGGCCAGAAATAATTAGGCTATCTCGCGTAATACCTAAATTAGATGAATTTTGCGACCATTATTTAATTCATACTGGTCAAAATTATGACTACGAACTAAATGAAATTTTTTTTAAAGACTTGGGTCTAAAAAAACCAAACTACACACTAAATGTTGCTGGTAAAACTAGTGCCTCTACCATTGGAAATGTAATTATTGGAATTGATGCAATTTTAGAAAAAATTAAGCCGGATGCCATCTTAATACTAGGCGATACAAATAGTTGCTTATCTGCAATTGCTGCAAAACGCAAAAAAATCCCCATTTTTCATATGGAAGCTGGAAATCGATGTTTTGATTTACGTGTGCCTGAAGAAATTAATCGAAAAATTGTGGATCATACGGCTGATATCAATTTGACTTATTCCTCTATTGCTCGTGAATATTTGCTTCGCGAGGGCCTACCCCCTGATATGGTAATAAAAATTGGCAGCCCAATGCGAGAAGTTTTAGATTTTTATGGGGAGAAAATTGCTAAGTCAAAAATTCTAAAAACATTAGCACTAGAAGCTAGTAGCTATTTTTTAGTCAGTCTTCATAGGGAAGAAAATATTGATCAGTTATCAAATTTACATAAAATAGAAGATATATTTAATAAAATAGCCGATATTTATAACCTACCAATAGTTATCTCAGCCCACCCAAGATTGCTCAATCAAATTAAAAAAAATAAAATAAAATTTAATAAAAATGTGAAAATAATTAAGCCATTAAACTTTAGTGATTACAATAATTTACAAATACATTCTAAAGTTGTTTTATCTGATAGCGGAACAATTAATGAGGAATCATCAATTTTAAATTTTCCAGCATTAAACCTGAGGGAAACTCATGAGCGCCCTGAGGGCATGGAAGAGGGAGCCGTAATGATGGTTGGCCTTAATGCCGAAAGAATACTTCAGGCAATAGAAATTTTAAAAAAACAATCGAATATCGGCTTAGGGCACCTAAATCCAATTGTAGATTATGCAGCTAAAAATGTTTCAGAAAAAGTTGTAAGAATAATTCATAGCTATACCGACTATGTTAATCGTGTTATCTGGAAAAAATTTAATTAAAAAATTCTAATTATTTACTTGGTAAACGCTGGCAAATATTTACACTCAGAGTTACCCTGCTCCAGCACGTAGGTATTTTGATGAAAAATTGCTGACCACCTAATTTGATTTGGCGTATAGTCTGGCCCCAAACATATTCCACCAAGTTCTTTCGCCTGCTTTAGCTGTGGAAAATCTTCTGGTACATTAACAATTTCATCTTGGGTTTTATTTTTTAAGAGCAATTTTATTGAGTTTTTATTAAACGGCTCATCTCTAAATTGCTCGCCCCTTAGGCCGAATATAGAATACAAAAATAAAATTAAGTAAATCGATACTACTATAGCTGAAAAGCGACTCCATAGAGGAGTTTTTTTAATATAAAGTGAATTTAAAAAAATCAAACATATCGGCCAAAAGAAAAAATATCTTAAAGAATGGGATTGAGGTATAAAACTTATAAAAATAGTAATAAAAACAAATAAATAGAATGAAAAATTATTATTACTTTCATTAGTATTACTTGATTTAAGTTTAGAATTCAAAGATTTATAAATATATATTAGTAATAAAATATTTAAAATAATGAAAGGGCCCCACCAACCTCCAGCTCTAGCTTTATCAAAACGTTTTGGATTACCTCCTGGCTCACTGTCAAATGAATAATAAAAATTGATACCACGTATCAACCAATCAATCTCAGTGATTGATGTAAAAAAATATATCGGTTGCGCTAATGGGCCAAATGGTTTAGCAAAACCTGGATTAGTTGAGTGATCATCTTCTGGTCCTGCTAACTCTATATTTAATAATGGGATATTAACTGTAATTGGGTAAAATGGATTTGCAAAATTTTGATAATTTTTAATTAATGTTGAACAACTTAATATTGAAGTAACTGCGCATAATAAAATTAGGTATTTAATCTTTTCTATACTTTTAGCTTCTATTGCAACATAGATAAGCATAAAAAATGAGATTGCAATACATAAAAATGGCCCCCACATTTTTGTATTCCCTCCAATTGCCCCCGCTATCAAAAATAAAAGTGCCCATCCAATTTTTTGACTTACGGGATACGAACCTCTCATGTAAAACTGTTGAATCGCAATTGCACTGATAAATTGAAGGGAAACTAATACTCCAAAAAAAAGATCTGAATAAGTTGCAAGTACATGCAAAGATATTTGGGGGATTGTTAAAAGCCCTAAGACTAAAATTGACAAATTACATTTAAAGAATCGATTGGCAAATAAAATAAATCCTGCTAAACCAACTGAGCTAATTAAAACCGTACTCTTTACATTGCCCGTAAACTTCCACAATAATCCTTGGAGCCAATCTGCAAATAATGGGAATCCATTAAAGCGAGGCAAAAAGTCATCGGAAAGGATAAAATTAGCTCTAGCGTTATTAATATCAAATATTAATGCGCTAAAAGGTAAGTGATACGCCCAGCTATCCCAGGGAATATTGGGGCGCCGATATGATCCAATAATAACTCCTATTAGTATCAATAAACAGAAAAAATCTATGCATTTCAAATAAAAAGATTTAATATTTAACTGCATAAATTTGATACCTTCGCTGGGAAAATTATTTTAATTATTAAAAAATATAGTAATTTCATTTGATTTTTCATATTTTTTATTTACCTCGATTGCAAGGATTTATTTGGAACTGAGCCAATATCATATGATAAAAACGCTAGAATAAATTGTATTCCTACAATAATAGAAATTGCGGATAACATTACAGTTCCTGCTGTAGCTGGGATTCCCGTAGAGTTAAAGAACCAATTTTTGACGCCATATATTACTCCAAATATAAGCATACTTATACCAATCGGCAACTCAAAAGATGCAATGGACATATCTCTTAAAAAATAATTGTAAAAAATCCGTTTACTTAAATTTACTAAATGCTTATAGCTAAACTCAAAAATTGTGTTGAATATTTTTATACCAGAAATTTCATTTCCATAAAATGAATTCATAGGCACATCTTCAACTACGGCCTTAATTGTATTTAATCTAAACAGCATATCGGTTTCGAAAAAGTAACGCTTACTTATTAGGTCTAGCGGTAAAAGACTTAACGCTTTTCTATGTATCGCTGTAAACCCATTTGTAGGATCAAAAATATTCCAATATCCAGAAGTAATCTTATTTATAAGCGATAAAATAGCATTACCAAAAATACGAATTTTTGGCATTGTTCGTAATTGATCTAAATTATAAAAACGATTACCCTTAGTGTAGTCTGCTACCCCGTCAACAATGGGCTTAATCAGCACGCTAATTAGCGCTGGATCCATTTGTCCATCACCATCTACTTTGATAATAATGTCAATACTGTCAACCAATGCTTGTGAGTACCCCACCATCACTGCCCCACCAACACCTAAATTTTTTTCATTTTTCAAAAAAATAATTCTTGCATCTATTTTCTGCTGCTCTACATACCTGCCAGATTCTTCTGGACAACAATCGTCAACTAAGTAAATAGTCTTTACTTCAGGTCCAATACCCTTAATCACACTTAGTATATGTTTTTTAACTCTGTAACAGGGGATAATTACAGCAATAGTAGGCATTAGCTAGATTCAATTTTGTTAATGAAGATGACAGAATACAAGTTATATTAAAAATTACCAAATAAATTCCATGCTTTTAACTCCAATACCGAGCTGTCGCTCATCCTGCCCTATTCCTAGTGTCGCTGGAGCGGTTGGAGCAGGTATGGTAATTTCTAAAATGCTTGATTTTTCGTAATTATTAATTGCAATGACCTCCTCGGAATAATTATCATTCAATTTGAATTGGGTCTTAAAATTTCCTACTTTGAGAATTAATTCTTGATTACTATTTTTAGAAAATGCTCTGGCATTTATTTTAAGGTTAAATTTTCTTGGAAGTGGATGCTTGAATTCTAGTCTAATTTTTTTTGCAATTGACCAGGCCCCCCAAGATTCTGGATAATCAAAACCATCTATTTTTATTACATACTCGGGCCAATCATTTTTCCTAAAATCAAGTATAAAATTGCCATGCCCACCATAAAGAGTGGCATTTCCTAATGGCAGATAATCCATATGGGTTTGCTCTAAAGCATTTTGAGCAATCGGATAATCGCCTAGCAATAAAACCCTTGATTTATTTGGCGGCATCATTGATAGGTCATAGATACCATTGGGAATCAATTCTTGTGTAGTAATTGCTGGATTATCAAAATAAAATAAAAGATTAGGCTGCGGTTTAACGCTGGCTACAACTAATTCGCTAATATCCTTAGCGCCTAGATAATTACGTATAAATATGCCAACCTTGTCATTGTCAGCAGGCTGAGATCGAGTATTTTTTAAAAATACATCCATTCCTATATTGGAATAAATTGCAATCATTGGAAAAACTATAAATAAAAATAAATAATTTCCCCATCGAATTTTATATATCCAAATACACAGATTAATAAATACAGCGATGCCTAGACAATAAAAAACAAAGGGCTTTTCAGAAAACCAATCTGAAACCCAATAGGGTATCGACTTAAAGAAAAGTAAGCACAGTACAACCAAAGCGGATAGACTGCCAATTGCAAACTTAAGGCCTAATCTATCTTTATCGCGTAACAAGCTTAAGGAGGCTGACGCACATATTAGAAAAAGCGGAAAAGCAAATTCATAATATCGTCTCATGGGATAAATTTCCCCCGAGGACAGTCGCACTAAAAACCAATTAAAAAGGCTTGTGACTACAATTAAATTGCCAATAAAAATAGTTGTAATAAGATAAATTTTATTACTTGATGTGTGCCCAGCTTCAATTGCTTTTTTAAAGAAATTTATTTTTAGAAAGTAAATAGTAGAAGCTATCGGCACTGAAAAAATAAATAATAAGGGTAATAAATTTACAGAAAAAGCATAAATTAGCAACTTTGAGTTTTTAATAAAGGAGTTATTAGTTGTGAGGCTCTGAATTTCAGGACCAATGCCCGCAGGTACTGCCTCAGTACTTACTAATTTTGTTGCAGCCTCTACACTATCGCTATACATACTACCTAGAATTGTTAAGCCATTATTACCGGCGACTAACCAACTAAAAATAAACTTTGTACCGAACGCAAAAATTGTAAATAACCCTAATCGTATGAATAAATTCTTTGCGTTTTTGTTGCTTTGGTTTTCATAACCAGCATATATTAGATAAATTAAATATGCAGGCAAAATAAGGACAGAATTTACCTTGATAAGCATTGAAACCCCATATAGGAACCCCATTAGACACCACTGCACTATTAGAGTTTTTTGATTGATTTCAAGTAAGGCCCAAATAGATACCCAAAAAATAAAGAAATAAGCTGCCTCCACCATAAAAAAAGCAGTGAAATAATTAAAGGGGGCGATTATCGAGAATAGACCGATGAATAATGCAGTATTTTGATTACATACTTTCTTGGTAATGCCGTAAATGGGGAAAAAAGCTGCTACATAAAATATGCTATTTAAAAATTGGACACAACTCCAAAATGCATCGCCACAAGAATTTGTAGCGCGGTATATTAAGTAATATAAATAGTTTGGATAGTGAGCAAAAGATAAAGGCTCTAGACGAGAAAATTTATTGTAAAAATATTCATCAATGACAATTGGGTATAAAGAGCTGTTACGAAAATATAAAGATATAAAAAAAAGAAATAAAAGTCCGCCAATAATATATGGGATAAATTTACATAAATAGAACTTTAGTTTATTCACAATTTTATATTTTGTGACCTTAAATTTGGTTATTTATTAGAGTGTTACTAAATTTCACAACATGAGTTTATATTTATTTATAACTTGGCATTTCTTCTATACCGTAATATTTTTTTAGCATTTTTCCAAATGTAAAGGTAAGCCAACTCGGTGAATCATAGGCCGGGAAAGGTAATTTGGCACCCTCGATATTATGAAGTTCTATTTTTGTATCTATTACCGCGAATTTATTTGGATTTTGAATAGTTAAATTATAGGCGCGCTCAACCAATAAAGCTCTATTTGAATTTCTTTCATAAAACGAGAAAAAAAGCATTAGATATTGAGTGGTAAGGATAAAAATTAGCAAGGCAATAAAACTCTTGATTGGCCAGATTCTTGAATTCAAATTAATTGCAAAAAAAGAAAAAAATAAAATTAAATATAACTTTGCAGGTAAGAATAATGCCCCCCATGGATAGATATTAAAATTAAAAAAATTAAGACTCGTAAATTTTGATAAGCAAGCAATAATTATAAAAGATGCGAGACTTAATGAAATTCCCGTCATTATTAAAATGCTAAGCATAGGGCCATTAACAAAGTAATGCTTAAAACTAAACACAATATTTAGTCTTTTATATACATAAAATAGTAATAAATAAATGCATGTAATTCCAATTATAAAAATGCCGTGTGATTTTGCGAACATGAGAAGCCAATTATTATCACTTGGGATAATGCTATTTATTGAAAATTGAAATCCACTGATCAGAATTTGCCCTTTAGTTCTAATTCGTTCTGAAAAATTTAAAATTAGAAACATGCAATACATTGTTAAAAGAATAAAGCAGATCGCGTAGAAGGAAATTACTTGTCTCTCTGCTAAAAACCTAAAACTGTTGATGTATGGATACCTATTTTTGGTTAGTTTATTAATAAAATTAAATGCAACCATGCTAAAAAACGTTAGCGCCAAAATCAGACAATAGGCCTCTAGAGAAAATACGCACACATAAATTAATACAAGAAATAGTGCAGAAGGTGGCCTAAGGATTTGATTTTTTTGTGTACCTGCATCTACCCCTCTTGGATACAAAATTTTTATAATTTCTACTAAAAGCAAAAAAGAAAGGAAAGCAGGTACTTCATAAGAAATAATGTAGGTATGATTTTGCCAAGGCAGGATTGAGGCTATGCCAATTGCAATTGAAATATTTACTAAGATTAAAAATGCTTTATCGTTTTTATTGTCATTATATAAATTAATAAAATTTACAATGTATAAATAAACCACCGTTAAAAATGATGAAAAAAATACGGCTGATAAAATCTTATGTACCCAAAAGAATGAAAGTCCAAAAATATTGTTAAGAGGGAAATATAAAAAATCAAGTACGTATGTAAATAGGGCTTGTCCAAAAGGGTCAAAAACTCTATTTGGAATCCAGGTTTTTGAAAATGAAGGAATGTAGACGTCCCTCCAAATTTGTCCTGAAATACTTACAAAGTCATCTCCACTTAAGTAAGCATTATTTAATGTTGAAATAAAAATAATAGTAAAAAAAGTAAAAGTAATAATTTTTTGAAATCGAATTTCATCAATTTTATTTTGTAAATTCATTTTGAAATTTTTTAATTTGCCGGTATTTTTAAAAAAGGGTTAAGCTTTATTCAAATATTATTGAAACAATACCTATACCAAGTGGACGGGAATCCTCATATCCTTTAATTATATCTTGTGGTGCTACCCGATCTAAAGAGCGAATTTCTATCTCCACATAGTTCGTGGGTCGCTTTTGCTTGGATAAAACTAGAGTAATCATATTTCCTACAGACTTATTTAAGACGAAAGTTTGGGTAGGGCCCCCGTTAACCCTTATCTCAATTCGTTGAATGGGATGCTTTGGTGAAACTAAGGCATTCATTTCTAAAGTGAGTGTTTGGGGCTTTCCTCCACTGGGTGTAGCGATTAGGAGTGTCGCTTTATCTGCTGCTGCCCAAGTGCCCCAGTTTTCGGGATAATGCCAGCCAATACCGAGACGATCGGCCATACCAATACCAAGTAAAAAATAGGTGCCTTTTGCTGCTTTACTAAATTCAATCTTCTCCCCAATCTCAACACTTGGGACGGGTGGATTTAGCTGATTTTTATAAATTGAAATAATCGTTTCATCACCGATTTTGATGTCATGATAAGGAACGTATGTATTTTTGGAATTTATGAAAGGTTCAGGGTTAGTGCGATAGATATCAATCATGTAATCGGCTAACAAAGGCGAATGAACTCCATAAAGCCGTCCATATTCAGTTGGATCCATCAGTCTTGAGCCACCAAAATCAGTCAACTGGCTTACCGACCCCACCTTAACAAAGGGCTTGGCATCATGACGAACAACATACTCTAATGCCTGCTGACTTCCTAAACTCCAGTAATCAACATCAAAATGGCTTTTCCAATCTTTTCCCGCTAGCATATTGAAATACATACTTTCAAATGGATGGGCTTTAAACATCCAAACTCCAAGAAAAGCAAGGTAGAGACTAAAGCAAATAATGCTAGCGCGGTAAAAGAAAATATAAGAGTCTATTTTTCCTAAAAACCAAATCCATCCCTTTAATGCAAGCAAAATAAAAAAGGGATACACAAAAAATAAATGGCGCCAACTATCGTAAAGGGCCGAATGAAATACGATGACTGCCACAATGGGTGCTAAAAAAAGAGCGGTAAAAAATAAATCTTGTAACTGTACTCGGTTAGGGCCCAATAAAAAAGGTGATTTTATGAAGGTAAAAAAGGTAAACCCTAGACCAATCACAAAAAAAGGTAGGTATATTAGCGGGCTTGAAATTGCAATCCAAACGGGAACATAATGCCAAGGAACAGCAAATGAACCAATGATGTTCCCTAGGTACAAAACTTCTAACTCAAAGGGAATATGCGCCATCACCATAAAAGCTTGCCATAAACGCTCCCAAGGACTTTCCCATAGCCAAGGCCAAAATAAAATTGCTAAGCCAATAAACGTGATCAGGTAAATAAAAAGGGGCTTTAAATATAGTTGTGGAAGTTCTTTGTTATTTGCCCTACTTATGACTCTGATTAGCCACTGCCAAAAAATCAAGGCCAAAATTAAGGTGGGCACTAAAATACCTAAATTACGAACATCAAATGCTATCGCGCTCCATAGGCCACCTAAAATTGCCAAGCGCCAATTAGGCTTAAGAAAAAAAGCTAAGCTGGCATTTGCGGCCAAGCTAAAGCTTGCCAAAAAGACAATATCCATCGAATTAAAAAAAGCATTACCAAAAATCCGCGGGCTAAGTACCAGCATAAGAGCAGCTAACAGACCAACTCGCCAATCAGCAAAACGGCGTGCGGCAATTTGATACAAAGCAAAAACACCGCCAACAAATGCGAGGTAGATTAAAAAATGTCTTAAGCGGTAGACATCCCGTTCAGTGGCAATTTCATTACCAAACCACAACTTCTCTATTGCAGCTGAGGCACTTTCAAACACAGCACCATGCTCTGCCTCGGTTGGCGAGAGCTCCTCAAAGCGATTGCGCGCATCTTGCTTTAATGGATCAATATTTTGCCAATCTGGCCAATTAAATAACTTACCCAGGTAATTAATGGTCACTATGCCGCGCTGACGATTAATCGATTCATCGCGCGTAAAACCATAGTCGGAATAAATGCTCCAACCCAATACCACCATCAAAAGAAAAAAGAGGCCAACCCAAAAACGGCGCCCAGCATGATCTGCCTTAGCAAACCGCAAACAGCGTGGTGTTATATTAGCGAGCACTTTTAGCGTCTTTTCCTTTGCTTATTTTCATAAGCGTTCATAGTAAGATTGGCTTTATGCCTTGGTTAAACACAATACCTTGAATTTCCAACCGCTCACTAGGCCCTTTTGGAATAAGCTCATCCCAATCCTTTTGGGGGTAATAGCCTATTTTGTTGTGGTGGGGCCTGAGCATCTCAATCCTACTAATATTAATTGGATACAAGGCGGCGATGGCGCCCAACATTATTTGGGGTGGACTTTTTTTCGTCATGATGGTTGGCGATTTCCAATCGGTCTTAACCCAAATTATGGGGCCAATATTGGCTCTTCGATTGTCTTTGCCGATGCTATTCCCCTTTTTGCCATCCCCTTTAAGATCTTAAGCCCGTGGCTTGCCACTGACTTCCAATATTTTGGGCTTTGGACCTTATTGTGCTTTATTTTACAAGCTTGGTTTGGCTGGCTATTAACTGGCCTTTTCACCCGAACTTTAGCCGTTCAAATCATGGGGTCTGGGCTCTTTGTATTTGCTATCCCCATGCTCTTTCGCATTAATTTGCATGCTGCTCTAACTGCACATTTTTTTATCTTAGCAGCCTTATATCTCAACTTATCTCGTCTTCAAAATCATCGGCTTTGGTATTGGGCATTGCTCCTAGTGGGCTCATTAGCAACCCATTTCTATATTTTTGCAATCATTGCTGCTCTTTGGTTAGCAAGTGCTCTAGATAGTTATTGGCCTAATAAAACCCTCAGCCTAAAAAAACTACTCATTGAAATCACTAGCTTAGTTACCTTTACCGGATTCATGGCTTGGCAGCTTGGATATTTTGCTAGCGCATCAAATGAAACAGTTTTAAATCATTACAGCGGTTTTAGCCCAGAATTCTTTGTTTTTTTTAATTCTAATGGCTGGTCTTATTTATTGCCCAGTTTTTATTCAACAACCGAGGAAAAAAATAATTTTCTTGGGCTGGGAATAATCTCGCTTTTAATAATCGGGTTAATTGGCGCATTTTTTAAAAAAATTCCGCTCTGGTCAAAATTAAAGTATTACCCCTTTTTTATTTTAAGTTTAGTTGTATTGGCTCTAGTAGCTTTTTCTAATCATGTAGAAATTGGCCCCTGGGCTTTTGATTACCCACTGCCGCTTTCTCTCCAATTTGCTTTAGGTAACGTACGAAATTCAGGGCGTTTTTTATGGCCCCATATGTATCTCATTACCTTCCTAGTAATCTATCTCATTACTCGCGCTTTTGCAAAGCGCGCTGTTTTTATTTTAATGCTTGGCCTTCTTTTACAAATTGGCGATAGTAGTATTAAATGGTATTCAATGCGGCAATTTATTAGTACCACAGCGCATCAACCTAGTGCCTTTGCTAAAGCGACCCAAGGACTCAAAAGTTCATTTTGGAATATAGCAGCACAAAAATATCAGCGTATCGATATGATTCCATTAAAACAAATGAGCATGCAATATTTCACTAAAGGTGAGGATTGGGACTGGGCACGATTTGCCAGTTTTGCTGCTACCCATAAACTTGCCACTAATATGGTTTATCTCTCGCGCGTGGACACCAAAAAAATCGATGCTGCCAATGCGCACTATGACCGCCTCTTTAAAGAAGGGAAATTTGACCCAAATACCATCTATATTCTTGACCAAGAAAAAATCGTTCCGGCTTTAATGCATCTAAATTCCGAAGCAGATCTCTTAGCCAATATTGATGGCATGATTGTTTTGGCGCCAGGCTGGAAAAACTGCCAATTTTGCCCAGTTATTCCAATTGACCATGAATACCGCGCTGCTTTTATTAGGCCAGTACTTAATCAGCCAGTGATGTTTAATAAGGATGGTAATGGTACGTGGTATTTAATTGGCATAGGTCAGTTTCCCATCATCGGCTGGGGCTGGTCATACCCAGAAAGTTGGGGAGCCTGGGCTGAAGGGCGAGAAGCCCATTTGGCCTTACCTACACCACTAGCACCCTTTTCTAGCCTTATTTTTGATACTAACCCCCTTCTTAGCCCATCTCACCCAAAGCAGCGCGTGGTGGTCAAAATAAATGGCGACTTTCATTCACTGCAAATTCTAGATGATACGCATCGTCAAATGCGACTGTCCATTAACTCTGAGAAATTAGGTCGTCCTGACTATTTGGCCATTGAATTCATTTTTATTGATCAGGCTAAACCCCAAGAAATTGGGCTTGGAGTAGACGCTCGGGTTTTATCCATCGGCCTTATTTCAGCAATTTTTGAATAATTCAACTTAACTTACAATTGAGCTTATGAATTTACCCACTCCCACCAATTCACTTCTCATCTTTATTCCGACTTATAACGAAGTCGATAATGTCCAAACGATTCTTAGATTATTACTCGAGCAAAAATTACCTGCAGATATTCTTTTTGTGGACGATAACTCCCCTGATGGCACTGGTAAGCTCCTCGATCAATTAGCCAAAGAACATACGAACGTACACGTTATTCACCGCTTAGGTAAAGATGGCATTGGTAGCGCCCATAAATTTGGTATTAATTGGGCTTATGAGCATGGCTATCAAAAACTTGTGACCATGGATTGTGACTTAACCCACTCACCTAAATATATTCCCCAGTTTTTAGAGCAAAGTGAACATGCTGATATTGTTGTTGGTTCGCGTTACATGCTAGCTGATAGTCTTAAGACTTGGAACCTCAAGCGTCGCACGATGACGCATTTAGGCTACTTTCTAACTAAAACTTTTTTAGGTTTAACCCAAGATGCTACTGGGGCGTACCGCCTTTACCGCCTGGATCAGGTGCCGCAGCATTTTTTAAATTTAGTGCAATCGAATAGCTACTCATTTTTCTTTGAAAGCCTTTTTGTACTAAATTACAATAATTATTCCATTGCTGAAGTGCCAACCCAGTTGCCCGCGCGCACTTATGGGCATTCTAAAATGCGCATGAATGATGTGATTAAAAGCCTAAGTCAATTACTTTACCTATACATCACTAAACTTACGAGCCCAGAGCAACTCACTATTTTAAAATCCGACGGTGTATCGATTGTCAGTTCTGGTGAGCAAGCTGATCCTCAAGGCTGGAATGAGTATTGGGATCGGGGTGCCAATAAAAAATCCCATTGGTTATATGGAGTCATCGCTTCGATCTACCGTAAATGCATAATTGGCCCAACCCTAAATCGTGCTATTTTTAGAAGCTTTTTACCCCAAGATATTCTGCTTCATGCTGGCTGTGGGAGCGGCCAAGTAGACCGCGATATCAGTCCACGGTACTCGATCTACGCCCTTGATATTTCCCCCGCAGCACTTATGCTTTACCAGCGCTCAAACCCAGCAGTAAAAAAATTAATTCATGGCTCAATTTTTGCTATCCCCTTAGAAGATAGTAGCGTTGATGGCATTTACAATCTTGGTGTGATGGAGCACTTTACTCCAGGAGAAATTCAAGCTATCTTGCATGAATTTAAGCGAGTCTTAAAACCCAATGGGAAAATTGTCTTATTTTGGCCAACACGCTTTAGCCTAACAGTAATGGCTTTAAAATTCATTCATTACATCCTCAATAATGTGTTGAAAAAAAATATTGTTTTACACCCCGCCGAAATCACTTACATCACTTCCAAGAGTCAAGCTAAAAAAATACTAGAGCTAGCCGGCTTTGAGCTAAAGCGCTATAGTTTTGGTATTGCTGATGGTTTTACCCAAGCACTATTGATTGGTCAAAAACAAGGTGCTAAGGTAAAAACATAGCGCTCTTTAAGCCCATAGTGAGTTCACGACTATCGTCACTGGATTGCATATCCCGTAGTCTAATCGGCATAGGAAAACTAAAATTGACGCTCACTGCCCCTAAACTGCGTTCTTTTTCAGTAATGGGTATTTCAATGCTCGACTGCACTATCTGCGCTCCTTGATCACCTAAAGTGGATGCTAAAGGCATTGAAATGCGCAATTCTTTTGGCTCTGTATGCAGAATAAAAAACCCTCGCACCGTTTCAGTAACCATGCTGATCTTTTGGTAACCAAGCTTAGGGTTAATTAAAAATTGCACCTGAAGTACTAGCTTATTTGCAATGCCATCCTCAGGCAAAGGAATCGTTAAGGTTGCGCTGTTTCCAAAGGACCATACTCCCCAATTTTCTGGAAAAGACCAGCCAGGGTCATTTTGATCGCTTTTTCCAAGCCCTTTTAAGAAAAGTGTGCCATTACCCCCCTTGCCAAAGAAAAGCTCTTCTTTAAGCAATATCTTTGGATAGCGCAGTACCTGCGCCTCCAAATCGGGGGTAATTACATGTTTAGCATACCAATTGGGTGCTAAAACATTAAAACCATCAATTCTGGCTAATAAATCTTGCTTGTAATTAATGTGTTGTGCAGCAACCATCGCCTCTAAATCCTCTAAAATATATAGGGTATCGGAGCTGAATTGGCCAGAAAAATTCATAGCTTGCAATAACGCATTAGCCTGTAGATACCCCGCGCTATTGACCCGACCCATTAAAAATGAGTTTGTCGCCATGCCATACTTAGCGGCAAATAAGGCAACTTCTTCCCAGCGCTTAGGCCAGTACTCAATTGGATCACGCGAGACTTTGCGATAGTGCTTGCCTGCATTTTCCCAAAAGGGATTGGATAAGGTTTGCAAAAAACTTGTTCCTGGGCCAGTCATAAGTTGTCTGCGTTGGGGTAACCACCCTGAACTGGTATCTATTACTTGGATTAAAAAGCAAAAAAGAAAAATAAAAAAAGAAACTCTCGTGGAAAAGCCTTTGTATACACAATAAATAAGTAGAAAAACCAAAGCATAGGCGGCGGGCCAAAAAAACCTCGCATTATTGCGAAAAATGGGGCCTATGTAATCTAGCCACCATGGCAGTGCAATATCAAAAGATAAACTACCAAGGCCGATTGGCTTAAGAATAGAAAAAAATACGCAAAATAAACAAAAAAGTGCTAAAAATAAATGAGAAATAATTAAATTTTTCGTAATTATTTTTGGCTTTGAAAGGTATGCATAAAAAGCAAAGGGGATTAAGCCAATTACCCCTAAGCCTAAATAATTAAATCCCTCAAAAGAAGTTAATGGCACCCCATTAATTTGCTCAGTTGAAGATAAAAAAGAGGGCAAGACATAGGAATAATGTTGCGCATCAAATAAGGATAAGACATTCATCTTACCCATGCCAAATGGGCCTCCTGATGCTGCTCCTGCTGGAATGGCTAGATAGCCTGTAAGCCAAAATAGAAATCCTAACATAATTGTAATAGAACTGAGCTCTACAGCGCAATTCTTAAGTGAGATTTTTTTACTTAATAAAGTACTATCCAGTACATTACTAATCCATAAACCAAATACCATCACAAAAATATAAAATTGCACTAATAAAGAAATGCTTAAGACCAAAGCCCAAGCAGACCAGCGATAGACGTTCGTTTTACGTAAATTTAAGTAAAGTGCGGCCAAAATCAGAAATTGGCTACTAAGTCCTACGTGAAGTCCAAGACGGATCATGAGTGGTGGCCAAAAAACAAACAAGGTGGTACAAAAAAAACGTTGCCATTTTGCTTGTGTAATTAATCCCATGAAAAGCCACGCTATTAGGGCCTGAAATACTAGGCATAGCATCGTCCATATGCCTAAATACTGAAAAGACTTTGGTAGGGCTGGTATGAAAACTTTAAATAGAAAGGCCAAAAGCGGGATAGAGTCGGTGTAAACAATGGAAGTACTAATTTCCATACCCGCATCAGGATTTAATCCTAAGGGGATTGACCAAGGAGAATTGCCAAAAAAAGCCCAGCCTAGATAACTCAATTTTGTATCTGAGGGAATAATCCAAGCTAAGTTTTCTGGATTTAAAGCTAATGGGCCTACCAAAGCAAAAAATGAGGCTACTCCCAATGCAAGCGGAATAAGCCACTCTACTAGCGATGATAAGCGCTCATTTTTAAAGCTACTTCGCATATGAAGCAATCAATATTGCGTGTCAGGCGCCTTAAGAAACAATCTCCAGCTCAGGCAAAGGGAAAACCAACTGCATACCCTTAAATTTTGGGTTATGAATAAAGTAAGACCTAAAGTGCCAAGGTAGCACAATTAAATAGTCTGGCTTTAAGGAAATTAACTCAGACTCAGGAATAATAGGTATCCAGCTTCCAGGTGTAAAGCAATTAAATTTTTCGCTATTAACTTCCCCTACGCAAAAAATATCGTTTGCACTAAGCCCGCAATATTGCAATAGCACATTACCTTTAGTAGAGGCCCCTAAAGCCGCTACTTTCTTACCCCTTACTTTGCAGTCTTTAATAAACGCCAATAATTGTTTTTTTGCAATTTCAATTCGTTGAGAAAAAGCGGTAAATGGCTCTAAAGTATCCAAACCCATAGCAGTTTCTTGATCTAATATAGCCTTAACAGCTGGTTCAAGCTGATCACCAGCTTGTTTTTTACGCACTGTAATCGAGAAACTGCCGCCGTTGGTTTCATTTAACTCTACATCGACAATGTGCAAGCCAGCGCGCTCCACCATAAATTGAATTTGCTTGAGCGCATAAAATTCTAAATGCTCATGACAGACCGTATCAAATGAATTGGTTTTTAGCATGGTAGGCATATAGCTTTGCTCAAAAACCCAGATACCATCATCAGCCAGAACTTGGGCAATTTCTTGCATAAAAGCCATGGGATCTTCAAGATCATAAAACATTGAAAATGAGGTAATTACTTTGGCTTTTCGACCGGGATATTTTTTCGTCACGAGATCTGCGGAAAAAAAATCGGGAATTAAATCGATATGCTCTGGATAGTATTGATGAAACTTAATTCCTGTTGGGTCAATGCCAACTAAAGTGGCAACATTTTTGGGATAAGCCTGTAAAGAGGTGCTGTCATTACTACCAATATCAATAACTAAATCTCCGGACTTCAGTTCAATGGCCTGCAAAATTTTGGCAATCTTGCCATGTAAATGGTCGACCATGCTTTTATTAAGGCCGGATCGATAGCCATAATTTAAGCCATACATTTCAGCTAAATCATAGGAATGCTCTAATTGCACAAGACCACATGCCTTTTCACCACAGCATTTGACTAAGCGCAATGGCCCTGATGTCACCGTCTGGGTATTTTTTTCAGTTGGAAATACCCCCGTTAACATCTGGGTTCCCAAATCAAGGATCGGGGTTAGCTGGGTATTTTTACAAATTCGACATTGACTTATTTTTTTGATCATCTCAATTGCCTGTAAATTAAACTTACGATTTTCGTTTTGCTCGCAAACCCGCTTTAAAATTCAAAAAAGGGGGGAAATTGCTCCATTAACAGCATTGTAGAATAAAATTGCTTTTTATCCGCTTATCTATTGGCAGCTCATGAGTCGTCTTTCAAGGAATAAACTGAAATATGCTTGGTAATGCGTTATTAACTGCTTTTGTTTTACTAGTAACAGCTTGGTTTATTCATTTTCTAATTTGGAAAATCCGTATTCCAGTAGCCTATCCCTACTGGATTATTGCGATTTTTTTTCTCACTTTCCTAGCGTATGGCATATTTTATGTTTTTACAAGTAGTGAGCCTGTATTCATTCAATTTTTATGGATACTAGCTTGTCTGACGCCATATGGGCTTATTGGCTGCGCCTACCTGATGATTTATGCTGGCATTATCGAATACAGTCCTTCAGTAGAAATACTACTAGAAATTAAAAAATATATGCCTGCTGGTATTAATACTAGTGAATTGGTTATTAAAACCCTGCCAGAAGATAAGTTAACAGGTCTTCGTATTCAGCATTTACTCGATTCAAACATGCTAACTGAGCAAAACGGTGAACTCTTAACCACGTCCAAAGGCCAAAGATATGCAAGATTTATTACTTGGTATAGAGCGCTTTTATTTATTCGCTATCCAGGCGAAGGCTAAGCAACATGTCAGATCATATTGCTTTTAACTTTACTGAAGAACTGATTATTGGTTTATCTGTAGCTTCTTTTTTCTGTCTTTTTGGATTAACCGCTTTTCTCAATTTTGTATCGGTCAAGCAAGGTAAAAAACCAATTACCCATACCTCGTCTTTACTGGCGGGAAAAATTATCAATGTTGTCTTCATTGTTTTAGTGGCATCTCTCAGCTTTTTTGGAGTGATTCCCACAGCCCATTGGCTTGATTTTTTATATCTATTTATTTGCATTAATGCGGCGATCAAAATCAATTGGAACTTATTTGCTGCAACTGATACATCAATGCATACAAAATTACTAACCACCATTAATCGCTTAGGCCCGATTTCAAAGGCGCACTTACTTCAACTTTATAACCGCGAGGCTATTTTTAGCGCCCGCATCCCTCGCTTACTAGCACTGGGTCAGATTCAAATTCTTAACGGCAAATACCTACTAAGTGGAAACTTTGTTCTGTATGGAGCCAAAGTATTGGCATTATTTCGCCTAATTCTTGGCATTCCCGTGCGCCCTCCATTAAACCTTCAAAAGCACGATGACCAATAACACCATTAAGCGTCTGCAAGGCTTAATTCCTTTCATTTTAGGTTTACTTGGATTTGCTATCGTTGCCGGCCCAAATGGCTTAGACCCCACTAATATTGGGTGGCTAGATACGGGTGGCGACCTGAGCTTGCACTACCTCAGTTGGGATTTTTTTCGCCATGGGCCATGGACATTCCCTTTGGGAATGAACCCAGACTACGGCATTGATATCAGCTCATCGATTGTCTATTCAGATTCAATTCCTATTTTTGCTTTTATATTCAAACTACTTTCACCACTTTTATCGGAGCCATTTCAATATTTTGGCATTTGGTATTTCTGTTGTTTTATTCTGCAGGCCTATTTTGCTTGGCTTTTACTCAGCTTATTAAAGCCTAGTTGGCAAATTCAATCCTTGGGAACATTACTTTTTGTCTTTGCTCCACCTTTTCTAATTCGAGTTGGCTTTCATGCATCATTTTCTGGCCAATTTTTAATTTTGGCTGCTCTGTATTTATCGCTAAGGCAGAATCAAAAAAATCGAGCATTGTGGTGGATTTTATTAATCGCTATATCTGCCTTAATTAATGGCTATATTTTATTCATGGGTTTAGCACTGTTCATAGGTAGTTCACTGGATTTAATTTATTTCAAAACTAAAATTCGTCTTCGCCAATTTATTGTTGAACTTATCGCTTTGGTCATTATTTTAATTCTATTTTTTTGGGTGACAGGATACTTCGTACCGGGTGCTAGCGGCGGCGAATTTGGCATAAAAAAAATGAATTTATTAGCGCCTATTCTTCCGGGTGGTTGGGCTGGCTTGCCTTGGTCATACTTCTACAATTTACCAGCAGAGTGGAATCATTTTGAAGGTTTTAATTATTTTGGCATAGGCGTTATTACCTTAATTTTTATCCTAATTTTTTATTACAAAAAATGGGTGACCAGTTTCATTAAAATCATTAGAGAGCATTTATTTTTAATAATAGTCATCGGCGCCCTCGCTTGCTTTGCTCTTTCTAATAAGATAGCTATAGGTGGATGGGAAATAAACATTCCTTTATCTGAATTCTTATTAAATTTAGTAAGTACTTTTCGCGCATCAGGAAGAATGTTTTGGCCCGCATATTACGCAATCATTTTCTTTAGCATTTACCTAAGTCTTAAAATATTTAATCAAAAGAATCTAATTTGGCTTTTAAGTTTTATTTGCTTACTGCAAATTGGTGATACCAGTGCTGGGTGGCGTGAAATTCGAACCCGATTTGGTGAAAATCCTTCTTCAAAATTTCAATCAGAACTAACAACGCTATTAGTTGATCCATTTTGGGATTCCGTAGCGAATAAATATCACAAACTTGTTGTATACCCAATACACAGAGATGTTGAAATCTTACCTAGAGGGTGGAATACATGGGCCTACTATGCTGCAACTCATCGTATGGCTACAAATTCAATATTTCTGGGTAGGTACGATGATAAAAAAATCAAACTGGCTGGGGCCAAAATTGATCAAGCCATTATGAGCGGTCAATTTGACCCTGACACACTCTATATTTTTGATGATGAACGAATTTTGCCAGTATTAACGCACCTTGATCGCTCTAAACATCTATTTGCAAGAATAGACGGATTTAATGTTCTGGCGCCTAATTGGAAAACCTGCTCAAGCTGTAAATTACCTTTGCCAGACCAGGAAATGAATAAAAGTTTCCAAATTCCAACCTTAAATACTCCAATTGATTTTTCAAAAAATGGGCACGGTGCTGATTATTTGCTAAACCTTGATGCTAAACAAATTATTGGGCGTGGCTGGAGTTGGCCTGAGGAATTTGGCGTTTGGTCTGAAGGAAGCCCAGTTCAGCTTGTGATTCCACTACCAAATCCGAAACCGACAAAGCTCATCATTAACTGTAGAGCATTAATAACCCAAAACCACCCGTCTCAAAGTGTGCAAATATTTATCAATACTATTTTTATGGGAAATTTTTTACTTGAAAATGGCGATAACAATATACTGACGATAGATATTCCAAAAAATGATCTCAAAGATTATGTATCTATTGAGTTTAAATTTCCAGCTAACTTAGCTAGCCCAAAAAGTTTAGGCATGGGTGATGATGAGCGGCTTTTGGGTATTGGGATTAAATCGATTACTTTTAACTAAAGTATTATTCCTAATGACAACTCAATTTTATTCGAATTAATCCTAGCGAAATTCAGCTGAAATAAGCCCTATTCCTAATGGCCTAACATCACTTCCTAGTCCTAATTTTTGTGGGCTAATATTGTCTGGTAATTTAAATTCAACTAGCAGATAGTCTTCTGTAAGCGATTGTGGGATAGGCAGTTCAATCTGCGTCATATCGCTATTACTAAGCGTAATATTTTTTACTAATGCGCCATTGAGCCAAATTTCAACCCGCTGAAATGGATGCTTGGCACTAGTAAATGCCTTGATTGCCAGATCTAATATTTTTGCCGGATGTTCTGGAAGCGGCAATATAACTTTGGCCTTTTCACCTTCAGACCAAACACCCCAAGACTCTGGAAATGCCCAGCCCCAACCTTTATTTTGGCGATTATTAATGCCGATTAAAAAAGCCGTGGCCAGACTTTCCTTATTAAAGAAAATGGGTTGGCGTAAAGCTACTTTTGGTAATGGCGGTAAGGTTTGAATTTGAACTTGCGGGATAGCTTGGCAACTAGCGCAATTAAGCCAACCCGGTGCTAAAACATTAAACCCATCAATACTAGCTAAGACATCCCTCGTCGGATCCATGTGCATGAGGACAGGTAAGCGCTTTTCATCGCTAATGATGTACAAAGAATCCTGCTGATATTTGCCGGCTCTGATCATTTGATCTAACTGCTCACGTGCCTTAGTAAGCTTAAGTGTGTCATAACGCGACAACCAAGCAGAATTAGTCCCCAAGTGATTTTCTGCAGCATAGTTAGCCCAAATTTGCCACTCAATATATAAGTTGGGAGGGCCGGTTGGAAAATTAGAATTAATCACATTGGTATAGTGTTTAGCAGCTTGGATCCAAAAGGGATCATGTAGTGGGCTATTTAGAGTCTTCGTTTGTGCGGTATTGGCAAACTGGCGGTGGATGGGCCACCACCCTGCACTACTATCAATTACCTGTAGAGCTACAGCAATTAATAGTAAAAAATAAACTTTTTTACTTTGGTAGCCCCGAATCACAATAAATAAAATTCCCAGGCCAATCAAATAATAAAGCGGCCAAATCATCCGTGCTGAGCCCCGAAAAATACTAGCTAAAGAAAAAAGGGCGTCTGGTATGGGAATAATAAAAGAATGGCTTGCAATCCGAATGGTATTAGTAACTGCAAATACACTCAAACAAGCAATTGCTGCAATAAAAAAAGGATGCGCTAAGCTGTAGTTCTTTATTTGCTGATAAGCTAAAGTGCTTTTAGTTAGGGCAACCCCAGCTAATAAGAGCATTCCTAAGCCTAAGTAATTAAAACTTTCTAAACTGCCCCCAGGAATACTGGGCAATATATAAGACCAGCCTTGAGAATCAAAAAAAGATAAAAGCCCAAAGCCATAGACACCAAAATCACCCGTTCGCGATGACAATGCACTAACCTCAAAAAACCCCATTTGCCACAGCACGAGGCTAACGCCAATTGTCACAATACCTACCTCAAGTGCAGCTGAGAAATACGAAATTGTTTTTCTTACCCATAAGGTATCAAGCAAATTACTAATCCAAAGGGCCATAATCATCGCCAATAAATACAACATTACAGAAGACGTAATACAAAGTAATGCTGTCCAAGCCAAAATTCGATATTTTTGCTGAGACTGCAAATTGAAGTAGATGGCTGCCAGAATCAAAAAATGGCCCGCAAGCGCCTCATGCATATTCATGCGCCAAATCATTGGCGGCGATATGACAATTAAGGCAGTAGCGAAAGTTCGTAAATAATTATTTTGGGTGGCATATCCCAGACAGGCCCAAGCAAAACTAGCTTGCAGTACAAAGCAGAGTAAAAACCAGATCCCAAAATACTGAAAGGGTTCGGCAAGATAGGGTGAAAAGGCTTTAAATAGCACCGCCAAAAGGGGAATTGAATCTGCATATAAAATGGCAGAGCTGATATTGAGTCCATATTGTGGGCTTAAACCAATCGGTAAGGTCCACGGGTGATGGCGAAAAAATACCCACCCTAAATAATGCTGCGTTGGGTCATAGCCCCCGTCAAGCCAGCCGATATTGCTTGGGATAAGCGGCAAATAGCCAATAACCAAAAAGAATGCAAAGAGCCCCAGCGCTACCGGAATAAGCCATTGCCATCTAGATTGATGCGCAAGGGGTACGTTATTGAAAGACTGATTTAATAGAGTCAATTGGTCTTATGGGGTATCCCATTTAGATAGTAAATGGCTCATTATAGTTTGGAGTTTAGCGAAGATTAATGAAGGGGTTAATTCGTTTATTCTTATAACTATATGCGTAATCTTTTGGCCAAAGCCCATTTTTTGATTCCACTTTTATTTGGAATTTCCGCTTTTCTGCTAATTGTAGGCCCGCAGTTCCTAAACCCACAAAATCTCAGCAATATCCAATCAAGCGATGTGAATCAGCATTACCTTGCCTGGGATTTTTTTCGCTACGATGCCTGGCACTTCCCAATTGGCATGAACCCTAAATATGGCTTAGTCAGTAATTCCTCAATCATCTACTCAGACTCTATCCCTCTTTTAGCCTTTCTCTTTAAACCCCTGTCCTTTTTATTACCGAGTTCATTTCAGTACTTAGGCCTTTGGACTTTGGGCTGTTTTGTTATACAAAGCATGCTTGCCTGGCTTTTAGCTGGCCTGATTACCCCCAACCTGCGCTTAAGGGCATTGGCCATGGCTCTGATGGTGTTAGCACCGCCCATGCTTTTCCGAATTGGAGTTCATGCCGCACTCGTTAGTCAATTTATTGTATTAAGCGCTTTATATCTGAATTTTTCAAAGTCTCGCCAATCTGCCTTTTTTTACTGGCTATGCCTACTGGGTCTGAGTGTCCTTGTTCATTTTTATTTATTTTGTATGGCAGCAATTCTTTGGTTCGCTTACTTATTTGATCAAACCTTCCGCCAAAATAAATTAACCCTGATTCAATTTTTATGGCAACTGGGTGTAACAGTGCCATTTATTGGGTTGATTTTTTGGGTGTCAGGATACTTTGTCAGCCCGCTTGAAGCAATTGCCTCTAGTGGCTTTGGGCTTTACCCGATGAATATGTTGGCGCTTTTTGATGCAGATGGCTGGTCTTATATTCTGCCTAAAATTCCCCGCGGTAATACCTCAGACGAGGGTTTTATGTATTTAGGATTGGGGTTTATTTTTTTACTCCCCTTTGTTTTTATCAAACTCAAAAAAGAATGGTTTGCGTACAGAAAATGGCTTACTGATCATGTTTTTTTATTGATTGCTTTTGCTTTTTTAATACTACTGGCATTGAGTAATCAAATTTATTTTGGGCAATTACATATAGAGCTTCCTATTTTTGATTTCATCTATCAATTAGGGTCTATTGTGCGCGCCTCTGGGCGCATGTTCTGGCCAATTTTTTATGCCCTTTTATTTAGCATTATTTTCATCATAATTAAAGCCTACACGCTACCAAGAGCCTTACTTCTCTTAGGTATGGCTTTTTTATTACAACTGGTTGACACTAGTGCTGGTTGGTTACCTAAACGGGTTGACTTTGCGCAAGTGCGCCCATTTCAAGTGCATCCTAACCTTGATAACCCCTTTTGGGCAAGCGCAGCAAAGTGCTATAGCAAAGTAATTACGGTATTGCCACAAAATAGCTTTGACGATCACTGGAATTGGGTATCCATAGCAAGATACGCTGCCACTCACCGCCTACCCACTAACTCCGCCTACCTCACGCGTATTGCTCCAGCAATTAATCGGCCGATTGAAAACGACAAATATGAACAATTCATCAATCAGGGAATATTTGACCAGAGCGCTCTTTATATTCTAGACCCCCAAAAAATACTGCCTGTATTGCAACACCTAAAGCCGGCGTCCGATTTATTGGCTTCAATCAATAGCCTAGTTGTCTATGCGCCCAATTATCAAGTTTGCGCTACTAAAGTAGCAATTCCTCCTGAAATGCAAATCATGGGGCCTGTGATTGACCCAAAAATGGATCAGGTATTTTCTTTTGCACGTGATACGGTATTTGCTAAAACCCCCTACCTATTAGCGGGCTGGAGCCATCCAGAGCCCTGGGGAACATGGTCAAATGCAAAAGTCGCCTCCATGAGCTTGCCCCTACCAACTGCGGGAAATCCTAAGCAGCTTAATTTAACAATACGTGCCTTTTTGCCCCAAGGATACCCCATTCAAGATGTCGAAATTTGGGTTAATGGATTTAAAGAACAAACCTTAGCACTCTCTCAAGAAACGACTACGGTATCGATAGCTCTCACATCCCAAGTGCTCAAAGATGGCTATCTCATGCTGGGATTTAGATTGAATAATCCTATCTCACCAAAGAAAATGGGCCTAGGCGATGATGATCGTGAGCTTGGTATCGGACTTATTAGTGGGATATTTAAATAAGTTACTCAATTACCAAGGATTGAAAACGTAGTGCTAATTTTCTGATTTCACCATCGCCCAATGTTTTTGCTCCAGGCGTAAGTAAAGTGATGGTATTCATGCCCTCTTTGAGGCTTCCAGCAGGATAGGAGATCAAGAGTTCAGTAGGTCCATTTAGCATGCCCTCATAAATTAATTTCTGGTTAAGGGCCAATGACACTTTCTGCGCTCCCAGAGGATCAACTCGCAAAAGTAAAGTACCTTCTTTATTAAGTTTGTCTTGAGAATCAAGCAAAAATATAATTTGCGATTGCGCGTCCATCGACCATCTAAAAGACTTTCCTGGATCAAAAAAATTTTCAAATCCAATGCGCCGATCATTAAATTCAATTTTTTCACCGAATGGAATGGGTCCCATATTAGCGCGCTCAAAGGGACTTATTTTGCTAGATTGCGTAATGTAATAGGATTTGTATTCGGCTGACACATTAGGGTGCCCAATCAAATAAATGAGAGGGATATAAAACCCTACCAATATAAAAATGGAGGCTAAATAAATTTTATTCATATGACAAATGATTTTCCGGCAATCCACGAAAAATACATATACGCAAAACCAATTATAAAAATCGGCATAATTAAAATCCACGCATTTCTTTTATTTAAAATATCGGCAATGCCAAATAAAAATGGGGCCTGCCAAGCAATATATCTAGGCAATGAGAGTAGCCCCGATGAAATAGGGATGATGGTACAAATCAACAAAAATGAAGCCAGCGTATACCGTTTTTGGAGGAACAGGCGAAAAGAAATAAAAAAAGATAAAAAAGCAATCAGAACAAAAAATTTATACATTCGGTCGCCCTTTAAGGCTTCTAATAAATAACTCAAGGGATTATCAACATGGCGGTTCCAACCCAGTTGAATAATATGAGAGAAAGCTAGCGCATCCCCGGTTCTCCAATAAAGAAAATACATAAAAAACCCCAACCCCAAAGGCACAAGTAGTAACCCAAGAACAAGCCTAATACGCTCTTGTTGACTGGTACTAAGGCCATGAGGAATAGCTTTGATTAAGTATGGGACGGTGGCAATAACACCAACTAAACGCACTCCCGAAAGTAGGCCGCCCATTAGTCCAGCAAGTAAAAAATGGTTTCCTTTTAATGCTATAAAAAATTGACAGGTAAAGAAAAGGAACATTGCTTCTGTATACCCCACACTCGCATAAATAGAATAGGGATTAAATGCAATTACTCCGCCTGCAAGTAAAGCAGGAATAGCGGGTTCATAAGCCTTACACAATTGAATAAAGCTATAGATAGCCAATAAAAAAAATATTTTGGCTACTACCACTAGTGAAAGCCAGGCCGGAAGTCCCGTGACGAAAGCAAAACCGCTAGCGCTTAGCGGGAAAAATGGGAAAAAGGCCCAATTAGCGGCATTTCCTCTTGGGTTGCCGTGAGGGAATAAATCATACCCATTGCGGACAATATCTGCAAACCAATGGCAATCCCATTGGCAAACATAAGAATATTCGCTACCCAAACCATAATTACTAGCCACTAGTAAAACCATGAATAACTCGGCTAATTGATTTGCCAAAAAAATCGTGCCGGTAGCTATAAGCACGGCTTTACTTGAGCTAAACCAAGATTTTAGTTGCACAATTAGCATATTCTTAGCGGGAGAAATGAAAGCCCATTTATATAGTGATTAACTAGTAGTATATATTTAATGCCAATACCAAAAAAAAATCATTCTATGCAAAAAAATGAGTGGCTCTGGCTTTGCATTCCCATTACTCTTGGAGTCAGTGCTTTTCTATTGGTAGTTGGGCCCCATATTCTCAACCCCAATAATATCGACTGGCTAGTAGTTGGCGACCCAGCTATTCATTACCTTAGTTGGGTGTTCTATCGCTTTAGTCCCTGGTCTTTTCCAATTGGTCTAAATCCCAATTTTGGTCTTGAAATCAGCTCTTCGATTGTTTTTACTGACCCTATTCCAATTTTTGCATTTATCTTTAAACTATTTACGAGCGTACTGCCTGATCCGTTTCAATATTTTGGTTTATGGGTTTTACTCTGCTTTGTACTGCAAGGTGTATTTGGGTATTTATTAATATCTACGCTAACTTCAAGTAAATGGCTTTGTATTGCTGGCGCAGGGCTCTTTATTTTCTCGCCGCCAATGTTAGCGCGTGTGCAGATGCAAACTGCTCTGCAAAGCCATTTTGTCATACTTGCGGCGCTCTATTTAATCTTTAGTTCAAAAAATAAATTTGCCAAACTACAGTGGATTACTTTATTAGTCGCCGCTTTACTAATTAATATCTATCTTTTTATGATGGTCTTTGCCCTTTGGTTGGGTAACCTTAGTGATCAAGTTTGGATCACTCATCTTAAGAGCAAATGGGAAGCAATCAAAGAGTTAATGATATGTTTTCTCGTGGTGCTTTTTATCTCCTGGCAAGCTGGCTACTTTGCCTTACCGATTTCCTCTGCGTCCACTGGTGAATATGGTGGAGATGTGCTTAATTTATATTTATTGGCCATCTTTGATCCCCGTGGGTGGTCTTATTTTTTAAAGGGATCTCCCTATAACTACTACCCAGCCAATGGTTTTAGCTACTTGGGTCTGGGGATTATTTGTCTCATCCCCCTAATATGCGCAATGCTTTTGAAAAAAAAAGCGGTAATTAAAAAAATTAGCGCCTTATTTCGCGCTCATCTATTTTTATGTAGTGCATTACTGGCACTATCTTTATTTGCTATTACTAATAGTATTCACATTGGCTCACATATTTATAGTTTTTATTTGCCACAGGAATTTATTCAAGTTGCTTCATCTTTACGCGCATCTGGTCGGATGTTTTGGCCGGTTTTTTATTGCATTATCTTGCTGATTATTTACTTGATCATTCGCTTGTACCCCAAAAAGGTTGCTCTAGGATTATTATCAGCAGCACTAGTAATTCAGGCATGTGATACTAGTGCTGGTTATTTACGCAGAAAACCTGTATTTACAGCGGGAAATATGAATCCGTTGTCACAGTTCTCTAATTCCTTTTGGGGCGAAGCGGGTAGAAAATATAAAAAAATTATTCATATCCCAACCTATAATCGCTCGGATGGCTGGGAACCTTTTGCGCACTATGCTTTAAGTCAGCGATTGCCAACTAATTCCGTATTTGCTGGGCGCAGTAAGAATTTAGACGCCGAAAATAAGCGTTTAGAGTCTAAGCTGATTACTGGTAACTTAGATAAGGATACCCTGTACTTTATATCTAATGATCTTGCCATTCCAGCCCTACTCCATTTAAATACTCGCACCGATCTATTGATGAGTCTTGATGGCTTTAATATTTTGGCGCCTGGATGGTTGGCCTGTTCAGATTGTCAAACTATTCCTCAGAAAGACTATATCCAGTCTCTTGTCCCCACCATTGGTTTAAATGAGGCAATTGGTTTTGGGCGAGATGCAAAAGGAACGTCGCCCTATTTTTTACAATCAGGATGGGCATTTCCTGAAAATTGGGGTGTATGGTCAACAGATTTGAATGCTGGGCTTATTCTACCTATTGTGCCTAAGGCTAACAATCTAATCCTAAACTTACGCGCTTTGGTGTCCCCTAAAAATCCCGCTCAAAAAATTGAAATCTGGATTAATGGCCAACTTGCAAGAAGTCTTGCATTACAGCAGGGCGATAATAATCAAGTAGATTTGCCTATTCCAAAAGAATGGCTTGATCTTGGTTACCTAGCGATCACTTTTGTTTTTAAAAACCCGGCAAGACCCAAGGATATCGGACTTGGAGATGATGAGCGTTTACTCGCTATTGGCTTAGTTAGTGCAACCCAGCGCTAATTAAAAATTGCTGACACAAGACCCACTGATAGTAGGCGGTCATCGTTTCCTAAGCCAATCGATTTTGGGGAAAAGGTTGGAGTTGAGCGAAAAATAATCTCTAATTTTTTCGGAGATGTAATATCAGCCTCTTTCGAATAGCGCAATAAATCAGCAACCTCTAGTTGAACTAGGTTGTCACTGGCTTTTTTAAGTAAAAGCGTTTTTTGTATCTGTCCATTAACAATAATTTCAAGTTTTTGAGAAGGATTTTTAGCAGAGACAAACGCCCGTAAATTAAAGCTTAGGTACTTAGGGTTTGAACTTGGCATAGGGAGTAAGAATTTGGCTTCGGGTTTAATAGCCCATACCCCCCAGGATTCGGGTTGAGCCCAACCATCACTTTGCAAAAAATACTGGCCAATTCCTGTATTTGAAAATTCGATTAACTGATTTAATTGCACCGCTTTGGTAAGCGTATTACGTTTGGCTTGAGCAATCGATAAAATAATTTCATTGCCTACTCGAATATCATGATATGCCATATATCGCGGGTCAAAATTAGCATAATCAGTTTGATTGAGGCGGTAGTTGGAAATAATATAATCGGCCTCATTCAAATCTTCACTAAAGGCAATTCGTTGACGATCGGCAGGACTCATGATGCTAAGTGATAGGGGTAAAAAAGTAAAGCTGCCGACCTTGATCACAATTTTGTCACGTGTGTCGTGGGCCAAAATATATTCTAAAGCCTGGCGATTGGATAAGCCCCAGTAATCAAGATCAAAACGGGCCTTCAAATTATTTCCTGCCAATAAATTGAAGTAGACGTTCTGTAGCGGATGAGCCCTAATCATCCAGCTGGCAATATATAGTAACGATAAGCATAAAGTTAAGATAAAACATTTTTTTAACACAGCATGGTGGTATAACTTTTCCCAAATTGCTACCATACCTCGCATTGTGAGCATTAAAAATGCTGGATAAATAAAGTACAGATGACGCCATGAATCATAAATAACTGAATGCAGAATAATGACCCCTAAAATTGGGGCAAAAAATAGTCCTAAAAAAATCAAATCTTGCAGTTGATTGGCATCTTTCCATAATCGTAATTTGCTTTGATAAACATTATGCAAAATTACAAGTGTGCCAAATAGAAATAAAACAAGGTAAGGAATGGGGGTCGTAATGCCAATCCAGACTGGTAAAAAGTGCCAGGGTAAATGAATAGAAGAAATTACCTGCCCTAAATAAAAATTATCCTGTACAAATAAATAATGACGCATAAATGACAAGGCATCTAAAAATCGCCCCATTGGATCAGCCCATAGTAAAGGCCAGGCAACTGTCATTAAACAAGCTAATCCTGCCAAATAAATTAGTGTGGTAGCAACGACTTTGGGCCAAGCTACTTCTCTTCGCAGAATTCTTACCAGCAAAATAGCAATTGTCATCATCGGAATCACAATTGCCATGAGGCGAATATTCATTGCTAATGCTGTTGCTAGGCTATGGAGTAATGCTGTTGATATTTGTGGACGCAATACAAATACAATAAGCGTGTTCATAGCAAAAGCAAAAAAAGCAAGCAGTACTAAATCCTTACTGTTATAAAAAGATTCAGCAAAAAAACGGGGGCTTAATATAAAAAAGGTAACTGCTAGTAAGCCTATGCGCCAATCGTTATAACGTCGATTAGCTAGGCTAAAAATAGCAAAGGCGCCTAGCAGAACAATAAGAAAGGTGAATAAATGTCGAAAATAATAGGCTTGCTGCTCATCTTCGAGCTGTAACCATTGGATAGCTGCCTCAATGGGTAAGTTAAAGCCCGTTGGATAGTAGCGATCTTTATAACTATCTAGCTCGATAGAGGCAGGGTAGTTCTGCTTAGCCAGCATTCTCTCAAGACCTGGGGATGTGACTCCAAAATATTGGTTTATATAGCGAAGGGATACCGCCCCATCTATTCGCTCTACGCGCTCATCCCAAGAAATACCATAATCCTTATAAATATTCATTCCTAAAATAAGTAAGGCGAAAAAGAAAGCGCCAATACCAATAAAATTGATTTTTTTTGATCTAAAGCTTTGAGTATTAAATGAAAAGGGCATAATTCATGATATTACTGTAAATAAACGCAGATTCAAGAATGATGAAATTTATCCAATCCCGCTTTGATCTTTTTAATCTCATCATCTTCGGGGTATTTGCTACTTTATTTATTCGCTATCAAATCCAACTACTCACCTATTTAGAGTGGGGAGACGAAACAGCTAATATTGTCACTAGCAAACTTATTTATGCTGGTAAAACCTTATTTTCCCAAATCCATGAATTACATGGGCCTCTTTCTTATTTACCAGGGTTAATTGTTGAGCAATTTGGCGATTTTGGGGTTCGCGGTCATCGTATACCAATAGCAATTTTGCAGTGGTTAGCACTTATTTCGCTTTATTTTTCCCCTTTATTAAAAAGGCAAAATTTCTATTTAAAGCTAAGCTATTGCGTTGCAGCTGCCACTGTAATGGTTATTTATTTTGCCGACTTATTTGGCAGCACCTATTTATTTCAAGTGATGGCTGGTTTATTTTTTGTCATTATCCTTGCGCAATACACGCTTCCAGCCATTGCTGATCCTCTTTCTCTGAATAAGTTTCAAGTATTTATTGGCAATGTCCTAATCCTCTCACTACCATTTCTTGCAATTACTTATATTCCAATCTCCATCGCCCTTTTTATTGTTTCATGGCGTAAGCAATTCAAACAGTTAATTTTAGTCTCCGCCCTTTTTGGTCTTATTGGCAATCTTCTTTTCCTAACCTTAATCGCGTCCATACCAGGTTACTTTGCCATGCATTTTTGGATTAATGCCTTTATATCCAGAAAATATGTAGAAGGGGTAGATCTTGGTCTTCGTTATTTGCTTAGCTCTAGCTTAAGTAGTATTACAAGTGATTTAGCTCGGTTTAGTATTTTCTTATTACTTACCAGTGGCTTAGCTACGCTAGCCCATCGAGAAAAAAATATTCCTTGGCGATCTTTCGTGTTGGGTCTTGGTATAGCTAGCTTATTAATTCGCTCGATGGGATTTCAAGGGCTTCCCCTTCTTTACCTCTTTCTTAGCATCCCACTCGTGTTTTTTCATGCTTTACCTAAACTCAACCGATCAAGCAGTTTATTTTTATCGCCAATCTTGATTGTTTGTTTTATTAAATTGGCTTTATTAAATCCCGCAAATATTTCAGATCGGCAAATTGCTACAGAATCTGAGTTTTCTAAACTAGTAAAGTTAGTTACAAACAAAAATGATCGCATCATTGCCTGGCCGTTTGAAAATAGAGAATACATTCTGGCAGATCGTTTGCCAGCCTCAGGCAATTTCTTTTACTTGCCTTGGCAGCGAGATTATTATGCCAATCCAAAATTTGGTATCAATATCGACTCCTGTGAGGAGTTCAAAACTACCAGCCCAAAAATTATGCTCATCAATCCTTACCCATTTGGGGGAGTAGATTGGCAGGACTATATACCTGCTTGCGTACTAGAATTAATTAAGACTAACTATACGCAAATTCCTAATACTGCTTATTATCTTAGAAAAGATATTTATCAGAGTTATAAACCCTTGATCAATCAATAGAAAATCTAACTTATATCTAGACAAATTAATTTTTATTTGGTGGCGAAGATATTATTTTATTAACCAATAATTCTTTAGCTAGATAGTCAGAAGCAATCGGTGTTAGATGAAATTTATCTAGACTCGTGATACCCCTTTCTACATCATCTCCAATATATACAAGGCATCCTGCTTTGTTACAAAATACATCAGTAATGTTAATAAATTCTGCATTTGGATAATTCCACGCTGCAGCAATTTGTTGATTTTTCTTAATAAATACTTCGTCAAATCCCACTAAACTTCTTGGCGTAATGGGGCGGCGCATTTTACGAAAAACGAATGAAGGTAAATCGATTTCCCATTGCGGCGCATTCCCTACAAAAATAATTTTCTTAATACCTAACTGCTGTAATTGGTCATAAAATACTTGAAATGCCTCTTGATTCCATTGAAGTCGACGAGAAATAACGACAACATCAGGTTTATTTTTTGCAATTGTCTGCATCGCAAAGTAATTGCTGTGGTCACAATAATCTTGTAAGTTATCCACTTTTTGAAACGGGGATGGCCAACAACCACTACTTATAACCTCATTAAATTGCCAATCACTCGGTAAATTTTTCATTAATCCGTAAGCGAGCATTTGCGCTGTAGAGTCGCCCCATAACAGCATATGATGTTTGTATGCTGGATTACTCACGTAACACTGCTCTGCGATTTGCATACCAAAAACAAAATCGCATTTTTTCTTAATCTCACCTAATGAGCCATAAACTGCGATGGGCTCATTATGTCTTTGTTGGTCGTAGAGGGAAAAATTCCACTTCGAAAACCTAAACGCTAACCCATCCCGTGCATGGGTGTTATAGCCAACTCCCCCTATGGCGAGCATCACAATGATGAGAGCAATCGTTTTACGCTGTTGCCACTTGGGGCTTTTACCAAACCGAATGG